>Ga0214164_1000941_pt1 | contig 17729 bp, 33 predicted proteins | sample TroBogepilimnion_13_FD_153003 | JGI IMG/M metagenome (GOLD analysis project Ga0214164, IMG submission 153003) | Freshwater microbial communities from Trout Bog Lake, WI - Practice 03JUN2009 epilimnion v4 | ecosystem: Environmental > Aquatic > Freshwater > Lake > Epilimnion/Euphotic zone ...
ATTATCTGTTTTTGATTTTCGTCGGTGAACACATAGTCTGCCAACAGTTTGGGTCGATACTTTTCAGTCCAAAGTTCTTTCATTGCTTTTCTTTTTTGTCTTGAGGTTGAGGTTGTTTTTTCTTGTTGCCAAATATGCGATCCCACCCATCGTCATACTTTTGTTTGTCGGTGGGACGTTGTTTACTTCCCTTGCTCATTTTGTGCTTCCATTACTGTTGGTTTTGGTTCTGATAGTACATGCTCTTGTGCTTCCATAAATGCTCTTTGTTCTTTATTAAGTTTAAAAAACATATTTTCAACTATGGCCAACATTCCGCTCAAGGGGAAAAATACTATTGCAAGAGTTGCAATCAGGGCAATGCCCGCAACATGAACAAATTTGATATAAACCAAAAATATAATTTCCAGGATCAAATTCCAATATCCATCAGTGCCGTAACTGTTGACATGATTCTCAACATCACGTTCTTGATACTGTCTATGTGTTTGTATGTGTTGTTTAAAGTCTTCGTTCAATGCACCGGCACGTGCATTTAAAATATCAATTAAGCCGCGATATAAGTGTAACATATTATAGATTCCATTCCTTTTTTGCTTGGGCCCATACTCGACGGGGATTTGTTATTGCCCATGCCGCTATTATAACGGGAGCTGCTAATAATATCAACCACTTTGGTATAGTTGCGGGGTGATGTGGACAACGTCCTTGCCTATAGTCGCACTCGGCGCTATACTCTTGTCTGCATAGTTTACATTTCATTTTTTAAGTATATCAATAATACGTTCTTGCTCTTGTTCTTTGAGCCATTCGGATTCACCACTATAGGTACTACATTCAGCTAGTGATTCATCAATCAGCCATTTGAGTTTATACAACTCTTGTTTGGTTGCCCAAGTCATGAATCCATCGTTGCGTGGATTAGTACACTCGGCCCTCATCATCCAAATGCCATGCCGTATAGCATTGGCGTCCCATTCACGCCGGTATCCCATTATGCAGCCTTGTGTTCGACGTTAACGCTTGTTGAAACTGTATCATCATGGTCGGGAGCTTCGTCACTCACCATTAGTATGTCGTTGTTGTCTACACGACGTAGACTTTTCTTTTCGCCATTGACCTCAATGTCATTGGCACGTGTCCATCGACCATGTGCCACAAGTATCCATTGACCTACTTGGACATCCTCTTGTTCGGGTCCAACAGCAAACACTTGGCACCAGCGAGGGCGAATACCATCACTTTTGCCGTCATCACTTAACAACATGATGCCACTGCTGAGTTGGCGTCCGCCAAATTGCATGTCTGTTACTAGAACGTGATCTTTAAGAGCACGTAGATTTTTAATTTTTTTAGGTGCGTATGCGGGTTTGTTCATTTAAATCCTTTGTGGTCCTTTGGGTTTATGCATATTGGGATCTAATGTTTCTTGTGTAACTGTGGTTTTCTTGGCAATGCTATCAGCCAAACTACCACGTAATTTTGGTTCCACTGGTTTGATTTCTTCTTTGACTACGTCCTCGGGAGGATCAAAACTGGTGCCATCGGGTGCTACATTGGGCACATGATTGTCACTAGCAATTGGAGTATGCATTTTTGGATATTGTTGTGTCATTCGCTCGTTCCTTGTTTTTATTATTTTGCCGCCTTGGCCCAGCTCGTCTCCGCGAGCATTCACTTTCATATTGCCCACAGCAATATTTTTTTCGTTAACCAGTCGCAGTTTTTCCATGTCAACCAGTTTTCCTCTTGATGATTTGTGTAATTGTCCCATTTACTTCTCCTTGTATGCTATTATTTTAAAAATTCTCGTATGTCTAAATCATAAAAAAGGCTATCTATACGGTGCACTCCCAGCAAGTATAACACATAACTGGCCACGCTACTACCCCGACCCAAGCCCCATAATACTGAATTGGATCTCATGGTGTCTACAAAGTATTTAAGATATTGCAGTAAGGAGAATAGGTTTCTTTCTTGATACAACAATAACTCTTCTCCAACACGTTGCAGTTCGGCATCGGTTTGGCACAAACTCAATACATGTTGTGCTATATCTAATTCTTGATACTCTGCAGGCATGTACCACGTTTGTTGTTGGCCCCAATGAAACAGTTCTACGGGTATATCTTCTCGCGGAACTACATATTGATGTAGTTGTGGAAACCCACTAAAGGTTTGCATGACCGCGGTGTTATAGGGTAAACTGTCTACAACTCGAAAGCGCGACAAATCCAATTCAGGATCGAGATAAAGCAAGTCGCAAAGTTCTCGAGTATCAGTGTAGGCCTGTCCGTAGGGATCGTAGTTCATTGAATATCAATTATGTTTTTTAAACCCTTGCCACCATTTTTGTCCTTGTCCATTTTTTCCTGCATTTCTTTCATGGACTTAGCTTGTCTACGTCGAAATTCTTCTTGATGATCCTGCATCAAAATTTGTATTTGCGGAATTATTTGTTGTGGTCCAAATCTATAAGCCTGATTGAACCGCTTGCTTAGATCACCAATCTTTTTGTTTAGTTCTTCGTCAGTTAGTTTAGATAAATCATTGCCTAATGGATGCATAATGAAAGACTCCTTGTGTAATTATATAGCAATTACCGCAAGGAGTCAACAAAATTGGTAGTAATTATCTTATTTTATACCAAGTGTTTTCGACCAAGTGATAAAAGTAATCGACCCCGGTGCCGGCGCTTAGGGTAAAGGTATTTGATGGTCTGACAACTGTGCCCGACTGCACGGTGTTAGCCCCAAAGGTAGTAATGGTAGCGGTGCTGTGAATGCTCACAATAGTTCCATCTGTCGCAGCGGTAGGCAGTGTAATATTACCACTGGTGATTGTGCTGGTAGCGTCAATGATCAATCTACTTTTTCCAGTGCTTACATTGGCCCAAAAACCAGCTGCAGGATTGGCCAAGTATTGATAACCTTGATCAATCACTCCACCAGTTGTGGTGACATTGCCCAACACCTTGGGACTGTGCAAGGTTACTCGATTGCGCGATAGATCGTTGATAACAATATTGGTACCACCATCTACTGTTACGAATTCGAGTAGGTAATCACCAACAGTGTCAAACGCAATGGTTCCGCCGCTGACTCCCGAATACCATCCCGAAATATCCGAAGAACCAATGGTGACTGTAGCGGGCAATGTCAGAGTGTAAGCGACATTGGTTATATGAAACCATATTATGAGTGAGGCATATTGCCCGCTAGCAGGCCAAGTACTAGCAAAGCTGATGGTAGACGCAATCACTGGAGTTATTTTTTGTGCACTACCAAAACTGTAATTAAATGTCAATGTGCCTGTAGTGGCCACCCCTTGATCCAAATAGCCCAGTGAAGGTGCTACCAATTGTGCATTCTGTATTTGATTGTAGCTCATGTTATTGGTCAGTGTACCGCCAGTTAGTGCACTGGTGATCAAAGCCTTACTTTGTAAATCACTGATTTCTGCAGCAGCATAAGTGAAATTGTTCTGAATATTTGTGAAATTGTCACGAAAGCCTTGGCTATCATTGTCTTGTCCGGCCACTGGATAAGCGCCGTTGATACTTGTTGGGTTAATGTTTGACATTGTTTAAAAAACTCCGGTCTTTGTAGTATTTAGCATACTATATTTAGTCAATAGTAATTGGTGTTGGGGAAATTCAACCAAGTATCCCCAACTTCGGGATCAGCATATACGTCGCGATTATTAATGAATTTGGTGCCGTAATTGTCAAATCTGGTGCGTTCTTGACTGGTATAATAGAGATTGGTTTGAGTGGTGTACTGTGGCACCGTTGCCTGGGGTTGTAGTACTGGATTGTAATAAACTATAGAATTGCTCAAACTTGCACCATAATTGATTTGCACATATTGTCCAGGATTGATGGCCTGCACAAATGTCAAGGTCACTACTGAGGTATTTGAAATGTTGATTCTCCAAATTCCACCTCGTTGATTGACTACAGCGGGATCAATTGTGTGCTCAAGATATCCAGGAACAACTGTGGTTCCTGATTGTGTCACCAAGTTCCAGCCATTGTTGGCGTTGTATTCTCCAGGATAGTTTTCTTGTTGTAAGAATATCATGGTGTCACCGTCGTTGAAGTAAGTAACCCCATCGAATCCGCCAAGAGCTTGCAGTTGGGCTACTGTGGCATTGTTGATCATGTCAAATGCCAGGCCTCTGACGCCGTAATTGACCGACCCTGACACCACAACTTGTCTCACAATTCTATCAAATGTTGTTTCGGCTCCACTCACAAACTTCTTGGTTGTGACATTGTAATTTGCAGTCAGCGCATTGTCTAAGTCATAACGATCAAGTACAAAATCTATATCATTGAAAACTATGCCATTAGATTTTAATCGATACGCAATTAAATTACTTGCCCCAGGCACAGTGTAAGCCAATACGATTGCACGAGTAAATCCCAATTGTTTGTGATTGGGTTGTGGACTGGTCATCCATTCAGGCAAGGACACTTGATTTTCATAACCCAGTGCCGAGCCAATCACACTGCTCATGTTTGTGAAACTGTTGGGATAAACGTTTGCTGAAATAAATTTATCGTAGTCAACATTTGCAGGACTGTTGTTTTTGTATGTTACAAGATCTACCAGCTCAACATAAACAACTTCGTATTTGACATTGAAGTTGGTATCCAAGGCCTGTGCAGTTTTTATGTCACTGAACTCGATTCGTTTACGATATGTGTTGGTCTGCATGGCGTTGTAGTAGGCGGATACTTGGCTGGGATTCAGTCCAGACAAGAATAAACTGCGTATATCTCGAGCACGGCCAAACCAAGGATCACTTGAGCGATATATCAAACTCTCGGGGAATATTTCGTTATTGTCAACTATGTTCAAGAATGTTTGTCTTTGATCTATAGTAGGCAATGCCTTCAAGTACAAATTCTCGTAAGGAGTTTTATTGTAGTTATTGATGGTGATTGTAAACTGTTGTGTGCTGGTAGCAGTAGTGTCTGTAGTCGAGGCCAAGACCGAGAAGTTATAGGTGTTGTCAAATGTACAGGTGTTTTTGTCAATTGTGGTGGTGCCGCTATCTAGAGTAAAATATTCAAATGTAGTTCTACCAATAATCAATCCAGTGTTTAATAATTTCAATCCCTGTGGCAGGCGTGAGTTTGCACTGACCAAACTGTAAACCAGTGGTTTGCCAGCATTGCTGACAGCACTCACACTGAATTCACTTATGGCACCGTTATCAATTGTGCCTAATACACTGCTAGTAGTCCAAGTCACAGTATTGTTGATATTGCCCAACACAGTGAGATCGTATTGAACTGGCACACTGACGTTGTTGGGAAACGCATTTTCGTATGCTGCAATTTGGAATGTATAAGTCTGTGTGGCTTGTGCTTGAGTGCCAATATTGCCTATCAGCCAACCAGTGGCAGCATCAAAACTCAGGCCTGGCGGAACTGACAAACTGCTTTGATCAAATCCGCCAGTGTCAAAGCCGGTGGTATCAAACGCAGCTGTGGCACCACTGATCAGTTCAAAACTTATGGGATAGTCATTGGGATCAATTGCTTGAAACTGAAAAGCAAAATTACTGTTGCTACGTACCGGAGTCACTGACAGTGTCTGTGGCGGAGTAGTTATGATGGGTAGATAGCGATTGTCTTCGTCTACGGTCAAACTGGAGTCAACTGTGTCCAAAGTACTATCAGCTTCCCAGGTGCTTTTGGCCACCACCTTGAGCTTGTAGGTCAAACTGTCATAGTTGATGCCATCAAATACTCGCACCGTGAAATTGTAATTGGAGTTACGAAATTTTGGCGAGTTTTCATATCCAAATTCGTTGTAGGGACTGCTACCGAATCCCACTCTGCCGGCATTGCCCACTGCTGGTATTGGTGTAATAAATCCCGAGATCAAGCCCGAGCCGGACAAGGTCAGACCTGGAGGCAATGTGCCACTGCTTAAGGTCCAGGTCAAGACAGCAGTGGGGTTGACTTCAACAGCTGCCAATTGCAATTTGTAGTAGCTGCCATCAAACACTTGTCCAAGATTGGTGACTCGTGGTTCAATTTGTGGCGGTATGATATTAGATATTGTTAGACCAAATGTGCGATCGCTCACTAAGGGTTTGGGTGTAGTGGTGTCACTGGCACGAATAGTAAATGTATATCCGCGAGTCAAGTTTGCCACATTTGTCAGTACCGGGACTCCCTGAAGTACACCGGTGTTGGTGACATATATGCCAGGCGGAAATGCTCCAGCCAATAATTTGTACGTGACATTGCCCTCGGGATTGGTGGCCGCAAGTTGTAACTGATAATATTCGTTTTCGGGAATGTTCCCTAAACTGCCGCCGGGGGTTTGCCAGACTGGATGTGCCATGTTAACTCAGTACCACGTTGGCCCATTTTGTGCCGTTGTAAACTTGAATGTTGCCACTGGTGTAATTGTACACTGCCATGCCCGGGGCTGGCGATGATATTGAATTTACTTGACTTGTGGTGAGATTGGCAAATTGTATAGTGCTTGACAGTGTCAGAGCCGCGATGCTGAGGTTGCTGGCAAATGAACTTTGAACAGTGTTGATGGCCGAGGCCACGTTGCTCATACTGCTGTTGACTTTGATAAAAGCAGCTTGAATAGTATCACCGGTGCCATCGTTTGCAGTGGTTCCGGTGAAAACGGATGAAATTTGTACGCTCATAGACTAATTACCTGGTTATGCAGTATTTAGCCAAAAACAGTTTATAGATTGCCGGCTTTTAGTCTTGCGGCTATTTGGTCCAGGGCCTGTGATATTGTATATACAGGACTTAACCAGTTACTGGTATTGCCCATAGTATAACTTTGTGCAATGGTGTTCGCCCCAATGATGTCGTTGACTGTTAATACAATGTTGCCTTGGCGCCCGGCCACGCTCAAAACTGGACTGTTTAAGGTTATATTGCCTGACGCAATGTTGGCAAAATTGTTGTTGATTGTTTCAAACGCCACACGTAACGGATCGCCGGTACCGTCACCAGGATTGGAGCCTACGTTTACGTTACCAAATGGATATGACATAAAATACTACCTAATAAGTAGTATTTAGCCGTCAGGCAGGATTAAAACTTGAACCGCAACCGCACGTGGTTTCTGCATTGGGATTTTTGATGCTAAAACTTGAGCCCATTAAATCGTCTTTGTAGTCAATTTCGGCTCCGGTCAAGTACTGCATACTCATGGCGTCCACCAGCACCTGCACCCCGTTTTCGTCTAGGACGAAATCATCCTCGTTGGCCATTTCGTCAAGAGTGAACCCGTACTGCATGCCCGAACATCCGCCGCCCTGTACAAATATACGTAGTTTAATTGCAGGATTGTTTTCTTCAGCTAGAATATCTTTAAGTTTAACTGTTGCGTTTTCTGTTAGCGTAATCATTTATTATAAACTCCTTTAGGTATGATTTTAATTCATTAGGCCAATCATTGTATTCTCGGTACAATTGAATTATAAATTTTTTCACATCTTTAATCATTTGCTGGCACGTGGCATTTTCAAGATGTGTTTTTAGCTTTGATTTGATCTCAAATAGGCCACGACTGGTTTTGATTCGATTGATGAGTTCTCTTCTACTTTCAAATGGCACATATTTAAATATAGCAAAAACTTTAGCTAAAAGTGTATTATACAAGTAGTCGTTGTAAGAATAACTGTAGGTTTCTATAACAGTCTCAAGATTGTAAGATTCTCTTTCAGAGTTGACGTGTGTGGTAGAATCGGTATTAGTCCAGAGTGTTTTTATCTTCATTTTTTGTTTATACTCTGAATCATATCCCATCGGACTATTGGGAATCACAGTGAGAGCGTGTATCAATAAAGGATAAGCACTGAGTTCTATCAAGGTATTTTCCCATGACTCACAGGTTTGGCCCGGTAACCCCAAAATTAATTCTATGCGTACATGCACTTTGGGATACTTTGTTTTTATTTTTTCAATGTAAACTTTGTGTTCTTCCCAAGGAATATCAGGACGGTCAATATCCTGTAATACTCTCGGGTCAATATCCTGCACAGAAAATCTTGGTGAAACCAGTATCTCGGCTCCTATTAAAAGATCCATTATTTCAAACGGAATATCTTTTTTGAGTTTATTAAAATTACTACCAAATATACGAAACTGATAACCTTTTTCCTTTTTCAATTTCACCATTGTTTTTGCAATGTCCAAATCGCGTTTTAACATTCCAAAATTGGCATCGGCCATTTGCAAATTTACTATACCGTGGTGCCCAAAAAAATCCAATTCTTCTTCATAATCAAAATCTCGTTTACTGACCTTGTGTGTCAATCCCGAGGTCCAGTCACAGAACGCACACGCATACGGACATCCTCGACTGGTTTCGTAAGGAAATACCATGATTAGCCCCATATCTTTAATATTGTCGTGCATCTTCAACAACAACTCCTTACTTTCTAAATAAGGACTTCCATGGTGTAACTTTACAAATTCAAAACTGCTGATTTTTAATTGTGAGTTTTCGTCAAGCCAAGCTGAATTTTTTGTGTTTAGAACATTTAATTTTTTGCCATTAATAATAGAATCGAGAATATTAACGAATGCCTCTTCACCTTGAGTATAAACTGCATAGTCGATATAGGGTTTGTCTAATAAAAAACTCTTGTTTCTAAACACATCCACACTGGGCCCGCCGGCCACAATTGTGACTGGCTTTTTTAGTTGTTGTTTTATGTTCTTTATATTTTCAATGATCATGTCAATATTCCACACATACAAACTCACGCACAGAATGTCTATTTCTAGATCGTTCAACTCTTTTGCCAGTTGTTCGGTGGATTTTTCAAATATGATTATTTCGGACCATTCAATTTGATTGTGCAATTCGGGACGAGTTCTCTTGATATATGAATTAAGAAAAAGAGGAACTGTGTTGTAAAAAAGACTATCTTGATCATTTTTCCCAAATCTCACTTGACGGTTTGGCCCGTAGAAGTATATTTTCTTTTTATTCATTATGGATTATCTAGTTGGCGAATTTGATTTATAGTATCGTGTATTTCTAATAGAATATCGTTATCCAGCCACAACTCATGCTTTTTTTTAATAGCAGTTAATTCTATCAACTGTTTGTTTATCGGGAAGGTTAGATTCAAATCCCAGGATCCATTCTCGCTCATCACCAGCGAGTGATTTGGTCCATGATCTATTCCATGCTCTTGAAAATATCGCAAGGTATTATCAGATAATATTCTAGTGTAAATGCCTAGTTTGTATATTGCGCCAGTTTTTACAATATCAATATTATTTATGAATACAGAATTTATAGTGACGGATTGATTTTCTACTATCTCTCCAGCCGAGTTGACCACAGTGTCATTATCAGTTTTTCCTAGATATTCAATTTTTATTTGTACCGAATCTCGCAATTTTTTTGGCAACTTGTACACAATAGTCGAGGTCTCGTACAACGTGCTTTCATTGACGACCAAATCATCAAGCTGAATTTTTATTCTTGGCCAAGAGTCTCGCGCCGCAGTGGGAGTCAATGAAATTGCCAGTTCTAATCTATCCTCGGCCATGTGAGTTAACACACTGTCGGGAATTAAAAAATTCAATTTACTCATGCAATTCCAATAATTGATTTTTTAATTTTTGTAGCATTTGATAAACATTGGAAATGTTTTGTGCCGGAGTGGGTATACCCAATTGATTTATCACCACCTGAGTTATTAATCTTCTACGTGCTCGTTCCACATAGTCATTTTCGTCATCGTTGACCAGTTTCCAATTGAACCCATCATAAGGGTCAACTATAATACCTAACTTGTCGGCTTCTTCGCCAAGATACATTTGCTCATTGATAAACAGTGGTGGACCAACTCCAAAATTTGTTATAGTGCCATTGGCAACATAATGACTACAGTTCACAATAAACTGCAATGAGTCTAAAAATCTTTCATAAGTTTCATTATAAAAACCCGATAGCATCAGTAACGTTGTTTTGATTCCGTGTTTTTCAAATTGTGCCAATTCATCGTAAACATCTTGCACAGTCATTTTTTTCTTCATTGCAGCCAATACTTCGTTGTTGCCGCTTTCGACACCGATCACCAAATTGGTAACACCACTACGTTTCATTAAACTGTATAAATTTTCGGGCACTTGTGCTTGCGGGCGACAGATGTACTGGCCAAACCATTGTATTTTATCTTGATTATTGTCGTTGTAATCGGCTACAATCTCCAACCATTCTTTAAACGCCTTTATTGATCCATTCACAAGACTATCTGTGAATTCAAATGTATTGATTTGATATTTTTCTTTCAGGGCAATCAGTTCCTGTGCAATATCTGCACCGGTTCGGTATTTGAATCTACCAAACTGTCCTGGAATATCGCAAAATGTACAGTTGCGTACACATCCTAGACTACCAGTCACTGGCAATGATTTATCGCCATTCCATACATAGTTGTTTAAATTGTAATCATCGTAATTGGGTATTGGTGAGGAATAGATGGTTTTTGCTTCTGTGACTGCAAATTCATGCTCATGAACCCGTTGATTTAACTGTTGTGTTGCAAACGCAACAAATCTAGCCAAGGGGTTGTCGTTTGACAAAATCGTTTCATCTGCAAGTTTTTGTTCTTGCATGTATTGATGAAACGGCTTTAGCAAATCAAATCGCTTGATATTTTTTTGCCCGGCAAGGCTGTTGCAGTTGACAGTTAGTCCCCATCCGCCCAGCACAATCACCGCATCAGGCAAGTGTGTTCTAATGGCCCGGGTCAACATCACTGTGGCATTGTGCTGAAAATTTGTAAAAACACTGAGTCCTATTATCTTGGGGTTGATGTTTTTTAATTTTGCAATGGATTCAGTGATCCACGATTCAGCAGCATCTCTGGACTCTTGCGGAATGTATTCGTTTGTGGGTCTAAAAATTGCAGACAACACATGCGATTTATTCACATCGCGCGAGCATTGATTGATAAAAAAATCTATACTGAGATCCATGGACTGTGCACCGATGCCAGACGATTCCAATGCTGCTTGTAACAACGCCGGGGCACCTGGTGGATGGTCCAGATGCAACGATGGAAGAGAACATATGACTACATCCACTTGGTTCATATATGTGTTTGTTATTATAAGTTACAGTCTACGATTGATGGCGTCCCAGTCCATGATACGCCACAAGTTGTCTAGATATTTTTCTTTGTTGGAACCGTAGTCGTTAACCCAGGCGTGTTCCCACCAGTCTACCAGCAGAGCAATGTCGGTGCGTTTGGCATGATTGTGTATGGTTTTGATCTGACCCGATTTGCTTAGATAAATCCAGTTTGAGCCTTGCAGTTTCATGGCTTGTTCTTTGAACTTTTCTTTGAAGTCTACAAAACTTTTATGATTACGAGTCATTAGATTCAGTATGGCGCCACGTGGCTGACTGGTTCTGGGGCTGCGAAATTGTGCAAACCAAATGTTGTGTAAAAATGCTCCAGCTTCATTAAAGCCAGGATCGCCCTCGTGTTTGTTGTAGCGATCCACATAGCCTTTGTACAATTTACCATAGTGCAGGTCTATTGTGGCTTGACTCATCACCGGGGCCAAGGCAGTCTTGGTATAGGGCAACGCAATTTGCTCTAGGGTTTGCTTGTTTTTGGCTTCTAATAAGTCTAGGGTTTGTCTAATGTCGTTCATACATTATTTATTACGATATACAACTCTACCGCGAGACATGTCGTATGGCGACATTTCCACATCCACCATGTCGCCTAATAATATGCGTATATTATTCTGTCGCAGTTTTCCACCCAGTGTGGCCAGTATTCGATGATTGTTTTCTAACACAATTCTAAACATGGCGCCGGGCAGGACTTCTTCAATCCGGCCCGACATCTTAATTAAATCTTCTTTGCTCAATGGTTTATTATCCCCTTCTCATCTTACTTATCTCCACTGCCTCGTCACTGGAGAATACCGGCACTGCGTTTGACTTGTGCATGGTGCCAATACCTAAAATCTTGTTGCCAGTGTATTGTGGTATGGCCTTACTTGCAACTGCGCCTGAGTGCCCAGTATCCAAGCTCTTGATCTCGGCAGTTTCACGACCCACTGGAGCAGACAGTTTGTAAGTGAGTGCAGGTGCTCGCATGGCACGACTTTGTCGCTTGGCCTCAAGTTCGGCGCCTTGACGTTTGAGCAATTCTTTCCACTCGGCATTCAAACGCTCGTGTTCGCGCTTGGCCTCTGCAGATTTAAATTTCACTTTGCCTTTACGTTTGCCTACTGTGCTGAGCCAAGGGCCTTCTAAATGCATGGTCATAGTGTCACCTATATTAGTACGTCAGAAGTTAATTATAACGTCAATGCTATTCTTTGTCAAATTTGACAACATTGACCTGTTGCATTTCTGCAACACTGTTTCTAATTACAGTACTTAGGTTTAGAGCCGCCTGTTCGCTCAAGATCAAGGTGCTCTCTTGTTTGACATAGCCATACACCAGCATTTGCCAAATTTGACGCCAGCGACTGATCCTATACCAAGGACTCACAGTTTCTACATAAAATGTCACTGTAAGGTTTTGCAACTCTGCATCATTCTCGTCACCAACTTCAATCCACATCTGCGGATAATGTTCACGCCCGCCACATTCACAGGCAATTGTATAACTTCGGGCATCGCCCCAGTTTCGATCTAGCATAATTCCCTGTGCGGGCTTTTGAGGTTTCATCTTGAATATCCTATAGTAGTAATATGATTAAAATAGTTTGTGGGAAAATTTTGGCAGGCCATTAGCGCCACAATGCTTAAAAATATCAACAATTCTCGCATCATTTATTGATTACTTTTTCCGCCAACATCTTGCCAATCTCATCGGGATCTTTAATTTCCTGCATTTTAAAGTCAGGTCCGGCCATGTAGTGTCGTTCACCCACAATAAAAATATGATCACGCCAACGTGCTTTGAGTGCTGCAATCAGCTCGTCGTCGTTGCGACCCTGTGCAATGAACTTATTAGTTTCTTCCTCAAAGAAATAAATAACATCACCATGTTTCTCGCTTTTGACTGCATGTATAATGGAACTTAAATATTTCTTTACATTGTCTCCGGTTTCGTTTATATCTTTCACAATCTCAAAAAACCCAAGTATAAACCTTGTTAGTTTGTAAACTGCATAAAATATCAAGGCTTGCCCGCAGGCCATAACAAATTCATTAAACTCCATCTTTGCTCCTTAAATGTCAAAACCAATTGTGGGATCAAACTCGTCGGCACGTGGTTCGTAATATTTATAACCACGGGGATTACAAATAACTCTGGTACTACCAACCTGGTAATCAAAGGTGTCATGTGTATGTCCATGTGTCCACACTTGAATCTCGGGATGATCTAAAATAAATTCGCTTAGGTCACTGCTATAAGCACCGTTCATGAGTACATCTTTTTCATACTTGGGCTTGATGCTTAACTTGCTGGGACTGTGATGTGTAACAACCACTACCGGCAGTGCGCCGCCTTCACGAGCTCGATTCTCGGCAAGAGCAGTGGTAAAATACTCTAGTGTTTTTAAATGTTCTTTTACAGTCTTTTCAGGTTGCAGTCTATGATAGTCGCCAGTGCTTTCATTAAGCATGGTAATTTGTCTATAGTCATTCATGGCACCTTGCATGTGATACAGAGTCAGTGCATCCTGTCGATTCATATCTGTCCACAATGTTGCACCTAAGAATAGCACACCATCCAACACCATGCTTTCCTTTTCCAACAAGTGCACATTATCGGGCAGTTGACTTTTAATGTGTTCATAAGTTTTGTGAAACTGAAAGCGATAGTGCTCATGGTTTCCCATAACCATTATGACTTCACGATATTTGCGACTGCACTCCTCGAGAATAAATCTGTAGAATCTATCGGGTCGTCGATCCTCGCGCTCGTGTTCAAGTAATATCATTTCAGGATTGTAGTTTTCTTTTTTGAGATTCTTTGCCTCAAAAATATCACCGGACAGGATCAGGACATCACCACCTGGTAATACTAAATCTGCAAAATCGAGATGTAGATCCGAAATAACCGAAACTCTCATAATATAATCCTTTTCTATACTGTATTATAACACTCTTGCCATTTATTGTCAATCTTGTGTCAATCCCACATTCCTCTATAGTATTTGGCAAACAATCTCAAACCATTTGCGATGCGGTCTTCAACTTCTTGATAACCCTCTCGGTCAAATCCCTTGTCGGTGTGAAACGCATCTTCCCAGTCATTGTCAGGATGCAGGTGCTCAAAGGTCCAAATCATTTCATCTAGTATCCAGCTCCAACGCTCGTGTAAGGTACTGTCGGTGTATCCATTGTTGGGGTTGGCTTCTTCTGAGGGCCACAACTCTTCAGGACAATCTACGGGATCGGTTAAGGGACTGCCGTGTTTGTCCTCCCGAAGTCGTTTCAACATGGGCAGAATAATTATGGCCAGTGTCGAGTCCATGCTCCAAGTATCGTATCGGTCAATTTTGACGTACCGGATCCTGGGATGCACACGATCCAGCACCCATTTTATGCCTTTGCTGATGAATTCAATTCGATCACTCCAACGTTCAACCCATTCGGGATAGGGCGGACCGTCTTCTCGAGCCCAATCACACCAAAAGAATACCCGTTCCATAATGGTATATGGACTTACCCAGTGATTGCGATAATTGGAAATGTAAATTTTCATAAGTGTAGTATAGCAGGTTCATCATTATGTGTCAATTCCAAATAAATACTTATATGAAAATCTCAGAAATAATCACCGAAATTGATGCCGGTCGTAGAAGTTTCCTTAGACGCGGGGCCGCTGCTTTGGGAGCCGCAGCAGTTGGTGCCGGAGCCCAAACTTTAGTCAATCCCGAAACCGACTACGCACAGGGTGCAGGTGATTTGATGCGAACCGATTTTGAGCACGGAAGACCTGTAGATATCGGTGCCAATAGACAAATGGTTAGATATCGACCCTTTGACAATGGAGCCAAATTTGTTGGGGTTGATCAACGCCTAACCGACAAGGACACTGTGGGCGCTGGAGTTGGCGGGGGTGGCAAACGAGGGCAATTGGATTTTCATGCACAACACAACTTCAATGACGATGGTAGAAACATACGCGGTACTGTAGCAGTTGATCCTGCCAATCCCAAAGATGTACGAGTCGGCGCCAAACTAAACATTCCTTTCTAATACTCTACGAGTATATTGGCTGATCTTGCCCCCGTGATCCATTCGCTCAACGTCTTCCAAAGCCAACCGTAGTCGAGCATTTTCCTCTTTCAAACTGTACACCCTATTACGCAAATTGGCTGCATCAATCCATGATCCTACTGCGCTTATGAATCGTGCCGCGACGTAGCCCCAATTCATCGAGTGTACTTTAATAAAAACAACAGATACTTTTGCTCGTCTACGACACGAACTTCGGGCTTGATTTGGTCTATCTTCTCGTCAGACCACTGTAATTCAATTCCATAAGTTTCGCAAAACCACTGATGCATTGAGAGATTGGATCGACAATGCTCTCGACCTTCACCCTTTCGGCACTGTTGCATGGCTGCCCAAAAGTCGGCGCCGCCCATGATGGTGTCCAGGCGTTGTTCGTGACTGTTATATAATTCTGAAGTCATTGTATTCAATAAATATTTTTATGAAACATTTTCGAGAGTTATCTCTACCATTTCCGTTACGAGATTCTGCGATTCCTGAATTACAAGCACAAAAAAAATTTTATACATTAGTGGTAAATGATAACATTCAACAGTATTTAAATCCCAAACTCATGGCATCCTTTGATATACCAATTCGCAGTCTAGTTTATTTTGGGTCAAGCAAAACAACCAAATTCACTACAATGTTTCACACGGATGTTGTTAATACCAGTCAAGGGTGGCGTGTGGATAGTTGTGCAATAAATTGGGATCTAACTCCCAGTATAACACAATTTGAAGTTTATCGCAATCAATCTGCTCCAGAATTTTACCCAAACTCATCGCCTGTAATCAACGAGCTCAATGCCATACACTACTATCACAGAGAAAACAAAGATCCCAGAGACTGCGAGTTATTAGAAACTTATACTCCAAAATTTCAAACTGCATACTTGGTGAATCCTGGGTTACCGCACAGAGTCACTTATCAAAGCCAAGGAATTAGACACTGTGTTAGCATACGCTTTCATTTGTCCGATATTCCCAATTGGGAAACAGCGTTGGCAAAGTTTTCTGATCGTTTATTGCCATCGTAATAAAAATAATGTCAACGCTTCGTCGTTGGGGAATTTAATTATCATACCCGGCATGACGCACTCGTGTGCGTCTACCCATGCACTGATCTCGTCGTCATTTTCATTGTACCATGTATAGTTGGTTACCCACACGCATCGAGGTATGTGCTGATTCTTTAGCCCATAGTCATTGTAATCATCAACAACAATAAACTTTTGTTCGGGTTCACCTGGAGTCATAGGTAAGTCAATGTAAACAAAGTGGCCAATTCTTCACGATAAAATGTAAACACAGTACGCTTGGGAGTGACGGCCTCGTCTCCATCATTGTCAAAAGTGGCATTATGATAAGCGAAACTGAAGTCCTGATTAAGCACCCAACCACGGTCCCGCATACTTGTGACCATGGGCAGTATCTCGCTTACTCCGCGATGCTCTACTACAATTTCTATCAAGACCACCTCAATAAAAACAAGGTGCAATCCTGTTCACGTTTAAACTCAAAAACACCTTCACCAACAAAACGCCATCCTGGCCCCCATGCAGTAACTCCTATACCGCCCCCAAATGTTTCCACACACCATTCCATGCAAGGTCGCCAACCCGGATATACATGTTTACTGACACGGTCCCGGGCTGGTGCCGCCACACTGGCCACATACCAACCATTCAATTCGTTCTTCATGCCCACCTCAATAAAAACACAGTTATTTCTTCATCGGTTCTAAACTGCCAAGTATCAAAACTTGTACGTATGCCACAGTTGTTTTCTTTGCTCCACGCATGAATGGGATCCATGTCCCGTTCATTTAGTCCCCAACCGGGATTGCTGGGCCAACGTCCATGATCTCCTTCGGCTCGCAATCGCATTCCAGTTCTAATCCAATTGATTTTATTCACAATTTAAATATCTAAGTCTAAACCAAGTTTCTTTTACATCATCATAGAAGTCCAAAAAGACTTGACGTTGTGTGCCATGTTGATCAGAATACCAACTATGTTCGCGAACTGTAAATCCCAGTTCACGCTTCATTACACCACGCATCACAACATAACTTCGTGGCCAATCTCGACTCAGCTGAGTTTTAATCTGTTCCCATTCGGGTTTGGATAATGTAATCATGGTTTATAACAATTACGACCATCACATCTGTAAACTATCAACACAGGTTCTTCGGTGACTTTTTTATCACCGTTTTCGCGAATAGTAGTAACAGTTCTAGTTTCTTCACGCACAACTTCAGTGACAGTTGTCACAGTGTCAGCGTATACTCCAGTACAGAAACAAAATAATAATATAAATTTTCTCATAGCCACATCAGGGTAAAATAACTTGCATCCGCAGGATTTTGAAATCTAAAACTGAAACCTTTGACGTCGTCTAGGCCACTCAAATGATATTTACCGCCTATAGCCGTTTCAATCCAGTCCAGGATTCTTCTAATAGGATATCTAGGGCCATCCAACACGTCGTCCCAGAGTATGACGAC
>Ga0214164_1000942_pt1 | contig 17664 bp, 2 predicted proteins | sample TroBogepilimnion_13_FD_153003 | JGI IMG/M metagenome (GOLD analysis project Ga0214164, IMG submission 153003) | Freshwater microbial communities from Trout Bog Lake, WI - Practice 03JUN2009 epilimnion v4 | ecosystem: Environmental > Aquatic > Freshwater > Lake > Epilimnion/Euphotic zone ...
ATTATAAGCTCCAGAAGTAAGATTACCACTAGTATATGTTCCAGCTTGATATCCGAGTAATGTATTATAATTACCAGTAGTTAAGGCATTCCCAGCTTGCATTCCCATAAATGTATTAAATGAAGCCGTAGTTGCGTTACCATTTCCTGCAACATTATATCCAACAAAAGTATTATTAGTTCCAGTTGTTACTGTATTTGCTACTTGAGTTCCTATAAATGTGTTAGCATTACCTGCTGTAATAGCTGCACCAGTGTTGTGCCCAAGCATAACGTTATTATTACCAGTGGTAATTGAACTACCAGACATACAACCTACTAAAGTGTTATAACTGCCAGTAGTCATTGACCCTGCTACATTATATCCAACAATAGTATTATTGCTACCAGTTGTAATCAACGTACCACTTTGGCTTCCTAATGCTGTATTATATAGTCCAGAAGTAATAGCGTCTAATGATCCCACACCCCAAGCTGTATTAGTACCTCCAAAATATCCAGACATATAATTTCCAAGGAAGAATTGACCAGCAGTTGTATTATCTCTTGCTGTATATGCAACCGTTCCTAATGATCCATCAGCGGTATTATCAGTATATGTTGTTGTAGTATTATCATTAATTGTTGTTAAAAGATAATATGGTCCTGCTGAAGTTGATCCTGCTGCTGTTCGATAAATATTACGTTTAACTACGCTACTAAAAGAAGAAGTGTCAATGTTTGTAATATTAACTTGTTGGTTAACAGGTGTTGCAGATGCCACTGTACCAAAATTAGTTTCACCATAACCAGTGAGATATGTGACTACATAATAATAAGTACTATTGAGAACACCAGTGCCTGTTGGTGTTAATGTTGGGGCACCAGGTGATGTTGCAGATTCAAATCCTATGTTTCCAGCAGAAATATCTATTGCATGTTGAGGGTTACTATTGCGTATACCTAGTCTATATGTAGTGTCATTCCAATATAAATTAGAATTATCTTGAGTGTAAATACCAGAAGCACCAGCAAATACAATACTTCCTTGTGTAAATGTCGTAGAAGTTCCTGTGCCGCCATTTGTAGTGCCTAAAGTGCCAGTAACGTTTGAAAAATCAGCATAAAGCAGAGTTCTTAACGCCGTGTTATAAACCCGAAAACTTGTTCCATTCCAAACAAATTGCCCAATCGATGATGGAGTGGAAGAAGATGTTGCAAAAGTCAATTGAATAGCCGAAGTAGCGTTAAGAGCTAAGCTATTTGTATTTAATATTTTATTAGTGTAATTAAATGTAAATGTAGAATCTTGCGCCAAATTTCCACTATTAATAAATAAAACATCAGTATCAGTTCCGCCAGAAACACTTCCACCTATGGAGCCAGATGGCGGTGCTACCCAAGATAAAGTACCGCTAGTTGTTGATGATAAAACATATCCATTAACACCAGGATAAGCTGTCGGAAGAGTATACGCTTGACTTCCTGCTGTGGCGGGCGAAGTAAATGACACAAAGCCAGAAGTAGACCCATTAATTTTCAAAACAGAAGTTAATAATAAATTTCCAGAGGCATTAATACTTGATAATACAGTGCCATTTACTGCTAAATCTAATAAATCAGCAGTTTGACCGCTAACACCATTAATCAATGTACCTATTGTGCCTGTTGCATCTGTAACAATGCTTAATTGTGCAGTAGAAGGATTAGCGTTATTAATACCAACTTTAACAGCGTATGTACTTGTTCCACCAATTACTGCTTGATTAGAAGCAGTAACTACAGAATTAATACCAATAGCTATAGCATTTGATACCTGAGTTGATGTAGCTTGACCTGATTGAAATCCTATAAAAGTATTATTGTTGCCAGTAGTAGTTGCGTTAGATGAATTACCATTGGGAGTATATCCAGAAGCAAATCCTATCATCACATTTGATGCAGAAGTGACATTACGTGCAGCAGTTGAACCAATGAAAACATTATTACTATTTGTTAATAAAGATACACCAGATGCGTATCCAATGATAATATTATTGGTACCTGTTGTTAACGCATTTGACGCTGCATATCCAAGTGCCACATTTCTACTGCCGCTTGTAACAGCATTTAAAGCGCCATTGCCTATTGCTGTATTGTCAAATGCACCTTGAGACGCATTATTGACTAAAGCCGAATAGCCAAAAGAAACATTGCCATCCACACTTGTTCCTAATTGTGCAGCAAGTGTTGATCCAACATATATAAAACCAGCAGTAGTGTTGTCTCTTGCTGAAAAATTAATAGTTCCCAACGATGCATCTGCCGTTGTGTCCGAATATGTTGTGGTAACATTATCTGCTATAGTTGTAAGAAGATAAAATGGTCCTGTATTTGCGCCTCCAACGGCGGTTCGGTATATTTTTCTTGATGTAGCATAGCCTAAAGAATCAACAGGTATATTAGTAAGATTAATGGCCTGATTACCAGAAGTTGTAGTTGCTACCGCAGAAACTGTTCCTAAGCTGGTTTCGCCATTAGCTGTAACATATGATACTTTATAGTAATAGTTACCAATACCCAAATTACTTCCCGTAGTAATCGTTGCAGTTGGCGCAGTTGGAGCTGTTAATGTTGTAAAACGGAAATGACCATATCCAACGTCTAATCGTTGTGCTGGGTTATTAGTACCCACACCTAAATTGACAGCGAAAGAACCAATGCCGCCAATTGCCGCTTGATTAGAAGCAGTAACTGTACTATAATATCCTATAGCTATACCGCTAGATATTTGGGAAGAAGTAGCAGCACCTGTGTTAACTCCAATAAAAGTATTGGCACCACCAGTTGTTGTAGCGTTCGCAAGAGTTCCAGCGGGAGTATATCCAGAACCCGCACCATAAAAAGTATTATTGTTTCCAGTGCTTAAACTTCTTCCAGCATTAACACCCACTAATGTTCCATTACTTCCAGTGCTTAAGTTTCCAGCATAATATCCTATACCAATATTACTACTTGATGTTGTAAGCGTAGCTAAAGCACTTTGCCCCATCGCTATATTTAATGTTCCAGTGGTTAAGGCCGATAATGTGCTATATCCTAACGCAACATTACTACTTCCTGTAGTTAAAGAATTTAAAGATTGGTTGCCTAACCCGATGCTTAAAGTATATATTAATCCAGCTTTAAGGTTATTTAAATAAAATCTACCAGCAGTACTGTTCTCTCTGTTTGTTGCATCTGTTCCCGTTAAACTACCATCCGCAGTAGTGTCGGTATATGTAGTAGTAGTATTATCAGCAATAGTTGTAACCAATAAAAATGGTCCTGCTGTTGTTCCACCCACAGCAGTACGATAAATTTTTCTCGATGTAGCATTACCAGTTGAATCGACAGGAATATTAGTAAGATTAACAGCTTGATTGCCAGAAGTTGTCGTAACTACTGAAGAAATAGTTCCAAGGTTTGTTTCGCCTTGTGCAGTAACGTATGTTACTGCGTAATAGTAGTTTCCAATACCTAAATTACTACCAGTTGTAATGGTGCCCGTTGGTGCAGTTGGAGCAGTTAAAGTAGTAAATCTTAAATTGCCATATGCAATATCTAGCTTTTGTGCTGGGGAAGTTGTACCGAATCCAACATTTTTACCTACAGTCAAAGCTAAAGCTGCCGTTCCAGTATTTAATAAATCACCCCAAGCTTGGTTAGCGCCTTGATAATAACCAATATTCATATTAGGAGCCAAAGAAGCCGCAGGAGCCGCATCTTCATCAATTAGAACTACTTGTGACACATACCAGTTAAAAGCAGCATTAGGACCTGTGGAGCTTATATAATAATAAGCTGTAGCTCCATAAGAACCAGATTCTCCAATATGTTGAATACCTTCATATAAATACCAGTTTCCAGTACCAGAAGTACTACTTATCCAAGTAAATGCACTCCCAGTACCATAACTATTTGAACCAAAGGCTAAAGTATATCCCGAAGGAATATTAGCCCAGATTCTATGGCGAATTCTCGATCCTCTTTTATATTGGAAACCTGTTATCTGACCATTAGCGCCTGCGGCAACATTAATTGCCATAAAGAAACCACCATAACCAGGTGTGGGGTTAGTGCCAGGAGTGCCCAGGCCATCATAAGCAATTTGTAAATAGTTGCCAGAAGAGTTTGGAACGTTTAAATTAGTAGAATCAGCTACTAAAGTTAAAACTGTATGACCGCCAGCCGAGTTATCATATCTACTATATCCAGTTAGACCATCTAATAAATCTGGATTTTGATTAAGAACTCTACCATAAATTTGTGATGCAGTTATTATAGAGTTTGTTCTCGTGCCATAGTTACCAGCGGCATTAAGATAAGTAAATCTACCATTAGAAACGCTGGCAACACTATCAACACCAATATCTCCTCCATATGAATAAATTCTAGCTTGTGGAGCAGAAGTAGTACCAATACCCAAATTCCCATTTGTGTCGAGTATGCCTCTGTTTGTATTATTTGTTTTAAAAATTAAGTTGTTAGCATCATTGGTACCAATAGTCGCTGTAGTTCCAAAGCTATTACCGCCTTGCAAATATGCAGTAGATGCAATACTTCCGCCAGCTAAGATATTATAAGTTGTGCTACCATTATAAAAATTTAATGCTGTTCCTGTCCACCACATTTGTCCTGATGACAATGAAGATGGAGCTGAAGCAGATGCTGCAAAAGTCAATGGTGCGCCATTACTTCCTCCTGTATTTCCTAAAGAAAGTGATGCTGTTGAAGACAATGTAACAACGCCACTAAAATTAGCTGCTGTTCCCCAATATCTCCAAGGAAAAGTGCTTGATCCCATTTCGTATCCAGATAAGCCTGGGGTTACAGTTCCTGTAATAGAATCAGTAATAACTATTAAAGAATTACTAGCTGTTGACCCAGCACCTTGACCAGGATATGGCAATGCTGTTTGATTAGGATTTGTAGAAGCCGATGGTGGTGTTAATCCGCTCCCAGCAGGTACACTTCCGTCGCCAGCAAAATATACAGCGTTTTGAGCTTCTCCATGTATTTTTACCTGTTGTTGTGCAGAAAGATTTGTATCATAAAACGAAATCTCTCCAGTACCTGGGGTTATAATTACATCAATTTGGGCCATGATTAATATTCTTTTTACAGTCTTTTTTACTATTTCTTACAAAATAATAAAAAATCCTGTTAAATCAAAGGAATATCTGGACATTCTATTAATTCCATTAAAGACATGATTTTTGCTTTTAAATAACTAAGACCTTTAGTTTTTTCTAAAACATTTTTAAAATCATCACCTTGAACAACCAATAGTCTTTTAATAATAACATTATTATCTTTATCCATTAAGCTCAAGCAAAATCTTATACCAGCAGTAAAATGAAAATTTCCTTCTTCAATCATTAGTTGAGTTGCACCTGGATATTGTGCTGATTTAATATTCATTAGTATCATTAGTTATTTTCCTCTATTTCAAACAATTCTCTAGCACCAATTACAGTATATTCAAATTTATATTTTTTATTAAATAGCTTATTTAAAAATCCATTTAATTGAACAACAAAGCCTTTTTCATCTTTATCAACAATTGAAATATTTGCACCATTCCATCCAGTTAATTGAATAGAATAGTTAGCATCTTGGCATAATGCATACCAATATTCAGGAAGATCAACTCGAATTTTTCCTTTACCTTCGATTGTGTCTCTATGATATACACCATGTTCTGGGCCTTCAAGACATCCATAAACAAGAGTTTTATTTGGTTTAGTAGGATGAGGTATAGCGAATGATTTTGTTGTAGCTCTAAAGCTACCAGCGCCAGTTAATGAAGCTTTAGAAGTACCAGTAGAATCTGTTGCACTAAGTAATAAAACTGTGCTAGAATTGTTATCTGTGGCATTAGTTTTAAGTGTAAGAGTTGTACTTCCAGCGGCTGAAGGCGCAATTGTTGTGTTACCATTTGCAGTTGTAGAAAATCCGCTATTACCAGCAGTTAAGGCACTCGCAACAGTTAATGAGCCGCCTGTTGTTAATGTCATTGCATTATTAAATGAAGCTGTGCCTGTATCAATAGAAGATTTCCAAACTAGCAACCCTGAAGGAGTTGATGCACTTGTTACCTGTAACTCTGTTCTGAATCTAATAAAATTATCTGCCGCTGTTGGCGTTGTATTCCATGCATGTCCAATAAAATCAAATGCTGGTGATTGTTGTTGTGTAGCACCTGATGTTGATACAGTGGTATTTGATAATGCCATACCTTGAACAGAAGAAGTTGCTAGTCCTGTAACAGTACTTACAATTGCACTTCCAGATGTACCAGATACTGTTAAAATATTACCAGAATAAGTAAATCCTGAACTACCAGTTACGGAGCTTGTACCATTCCAATATGTAACTTGACCAGATGTGCCAGTCCCAGTTATTGTACCTCCACTAGGCGTAACCCAAGAAAGATTACCCGAAGCATCTGATTGTAAAACTTGATTAAGAGTTGGCGCAGTTGTTGGTAAAGTGTAAGTCACAGATGGAGCAGAAGCACCTGCCTGTATAGTTGTTAAATTACTGCCTGTGGCATTACCTAATTTAAGCTGACCAGTTGTACTACCTGCTACACCAATTTGAATAGAAGTATTCACAATCGGTGTAGCAGAAAATGATGGTGAACCATTATTAGCTGTTAAAATTGTGTTTGTTCCACCTTGTGCGGTTGCTTGAATTGCAGATGTAGAATTACCATAAAGAACACCATTTGCAGTAAATGTTGTGGCACCTGTACCTCCGCCCTGAACTACAACAGTACCATAAGCAAGATCAGCGCCTGTTCCGCCAGATATCAACGGAACACCAGCTATTGCCGAAGGTGAAAGCCATGTGGGAGTTGGTGTAGAACTATTGACTACTAATACGCTTCCTCTTACACCTATGTTAAGTTTGGTCATTGTAGCATAAGATGAGGTTGAAGCATAATACATATCACCTAAGGCTGTTGGCGCTGTGGCTGTTTCTAATACATATTGAGTTACGCCAGATTGAACTAAATTGTGTGTTGTGGCAGAAGTTCCAACTCCTGCCCCAAATGTTATATTACCAATTGAAGCAGATAAAGTAAGGGTTTGTCCATTTGTACTTAAAGTAGAATTACTTCCTAAAGTCAAAGTGAATCCAGCTAAGGCTAATGCGCCGCTTGTACTATTAAGAGAAAGTGCCGCCTGAGAGGAATTTGTACCCTGAATGTTATTAGAAATTAAAATACCACCAGTGGAAGCTGAAGCTCCACCAAGAACACTAGTTGATAAAGAAGCATTGGCTGCAATAGTTAGTGGAGCAGAAATTCCAACAGTTGAAGAAGATGCTACTGTCACTGGTGATGATATACTAATAGTAGATGACGCTGCAATTGTCAACGGTGATGAAATACTAACAGCAGATGACGATGCCACAGTAACTGTTGATGAAATACTAACAGCAGATGACGATGCTATGGTTAAGTTAGAAGCTATAGAAACTGTTCCACCAGTACCAGTAATGGTAATAATACCAGAATTAGTGGCAGTTAGAGATGCTGAATTGGAAATAGTAAGAGTTCCACCAGTACCAGTAATAGTTAATGATCCTGAATTAGAACATGTAACACTTCCACTATTAGATAAAGTTAATGTTCCACCTGTGCCATTAATTGTATATGTTGCACTACCCGCTTGATTAAGTGTTAAAGTATTAACATTTGTGCTTCCTGCTGCCAATGACCATCCAGAAGTGTTTTGTGTCAAAATGATTGTGCCAGCGGAAGCCGATGTTATAGTCAATGTAGCATTAGTATTGTTGCTAAAAGGAGATATTGCATTACCTCCAAGACTAAATGAAGTTGTTGACGAAGTAATATTTACATTAGCACCAATGGTATTTGTAGATTTCTGTAAACCCATTGTTGCTGTAATATCACCAGCACCAGTAAATTGAGTAAATTGTGGCGTGTTTGAAGCCGTAGCCGCTGTTGCAGGCACAATATTCGTGGTAATATCAACTTCAATCCAGCCTGTTGTAGCCTGTGTACTACCTTCTTCAATAAAAGCAAAAACTCCTTCGCTTAATTCTGCCGCTGTATCACAGTCTAAAGCACGAGCAAATGCAATTGTAAAATTCGGTCCACCGCCACCAAGCGTAATCACTACATAAATACCATTGGCGGATGATCGTACTGTTCCGCCAGTACTATTATATGTAGAAGAATTAGAAAAATCTTTAATTAAAACTCTATCTCCCAAATTAAGAGTAGATGATGTTCCACTTGGAGAATCAAAGGCTGTATATAACACTGGATTAAGAGAACCCGAAGCGGCTGTACCTCCCACAAGATTTGTTGGAGTTGTAAGTGTTGTGGTAATATATCCTGTATATGTCACACCATTCCATGTTACTGTTCCAGCATTATACCAAGCCCCAGTAATTGCACCACCCAATAAACTACTGCCCAAAGTTGATTCAAAAGAAGAAATTGAAGCAGCACGTACACTTACTCTCACAGAAATTCCTTGAGCTACGCTATCAACATATGCTTTATTAACAATATCATTTGCATTCACAGGGGTAACACTGATACTATTAGTTCCGCCAGTTAATGATAATCCAGCAGAAAAAGTAATTGCAGTACCAATAGATGTAGCAAATGTAGGGGCGGTATTTGCGGCTGTTCCATAAAGGATACCTGCGGCACCAGTTACAGTAGCGAATCCGCCTGTAGATGTTGAACCTGATACTAACAAAGAGTTAGTGGAAGAGAACGAAGATTGTCCAGTTCCGCCATTCCCTACAGGCAATGTTCCTGTAACTATTGTAGCTCCGCCCGCTAAGTTAAGAGCAGAAAACGTAGGTGCGCCTGTGCCAGATGTTCCAGAAACTAAAGGAATGCCAGCACTGCCAGCAGGAGTATTTGGCAAAAATGCAGACGCTGAAGAATATATAACAGCACCAGCAGAGGCGGCAGTTGTAGAGTTGGTACCGCCATTTGCAATAGGCAATGTGCCTGTTACCATTGATGTAAGATTTACACTACCAAAACTTGGTGCTCCTGAAGCATTTCCAATTAATACCGTTGTATTTGTTCCTGCGGCAGTGGATGCATACGCAGAAGCTGTAGAAGCATAAATCACACCATATTGTGTTGGGGTAACAGCAGTGCCAGTACCGCCATTGCCTATGGGTAGTGTTCCTGTAATAACATTGCTTCCACCAGCTAAGTTTAAAGCAGTAAATGTTGGTGTTCCTGTACCAGATGTTCCAGAAAGCAAAGGAATACCAGCAGCACTAGCAGCACTATTCACAGCCATAGTTGTAGTGCCGTTAGTGTAAACAATGGCTCCTGCCGCGCCAGTTAGGTTTGCACCAGTACCGCCTTTAGACATTGGTATAATTCCATTAATACCACCAGGAACTATATTGACAAGACCACTACCATCTCCATAAAATACAGCATTAGAGTTAATATATGCAGAGTTTGAACTAGTTGACGTACCACCGTTAGAAACAACAGTTAAAGTGCCAATTGATGCACCTGATCCATACCATTCTGCAATATTTGGAGTGCCTGTAGCGTTTGCTTGAATTCTTAAACCAGCAGAAGAAGCTGCGCCTGAAATAAGCTGTTGTCCTGAAGGAGTTGAAGTAATTAATGTTCCAGAAGCTGGTATGGTTACAGAACTACCTCCAGATACAGCGGTCAGTGTCAAAGTGCCTGCACTACCAATTGTAAGGTTATTGTTTAATGTCAACACGCTGCCTGCACTACCACCAGAACCAAAAGAAGTTCCAGAATAAAAAGTAATTGTATTAGATGCGGTAAGCCCTATTCCTAATTCTGTACTTGAACCACCGTAAAGAGTAAAACCAGTAGCATTGTTTGATATTACAATACCATTAAAAGTGCCTGCACTTCCTGAATTTGGAGCACCACCACTAGGTTGTGCAATAGCAACAAAGTTAGATGCTTCTATAGTTCCATTAAAAGGTTTAATATAAATGGTTGGAGGTATACCAGTGAAAGAAGTACCGCTACCGCTTAATCCACCATAAGTATACGCTCCCGCAACTTTAGGTGCAGAAATTGTGTAAGCTGTAGCGCCAGTGCTTGCGCTATGCCATGTTCCACCAATAGCTAAAACTGGAAGATTTGGATTATTGGTCCAAGAAGTTCTTGAAGAGGGCCACTCTCCATGATTATAAAGAGAAACTTTAATTTCTGTCGCATTTGTGGGTTCAGAATCACTATTTCTTGCAATTTTGAAATCAATAGAGCTATATGCCGAAGCATTGCTTCCAAAACTACCACCCACCCAGCTTGATGTAATTAAAATATCTTTAGAAATTACACCGCCATTAGAAGTTGTTGGATCATTAGCAATTCCAGTGGCTTCAGCAGTAGTTGATAACAAAGAAACTAAAGTTTCAGAAGTTATAAAATTATTTTCTGTTATTGATTGTTCAGAGACAATATCATTTTCATATAACTGTTCAGAAATACTTTGATTATTTTCTGATTTTTTTTTGTTTTTAGTGTTTTTGGAACGCATAATTAATCCTCTACAAACTTATGTATTAGTCGCTTTAACATATAAATCCTTTATTTTGCATTAAATCTCTTTTGCCTCTAAAGTAAATTCTGTATCTAATCGTGACCCAATTACAATATATGAAAAATGAACTAATTTATTTTTATTCCACAATTTATTAAATAAATTACTTTTAATTTTCACAGTAAAATCTTTGGAACTATGTTCGCATTTATACAAATCATAATCACCCAATGCATCAATATGAACAGTATAATTATCTCCAACTAAACTTGACCAATAATCAGGTAAGATAACCTTGATCATTCCATTTTCAAGGTTACCCTTGACTTCCCCTCTGCAATATGCCCCAAATTCTGGACCTTCAAGACTACCATGCATTAATCTATAACCAGGTTTATTAGGATAAGGAATGTCAAAGGATTTTGTACGTCCACGAATATTACCCAATGCGTCAATCGACGCAATTATAGATGATCCTGCGGCATTTTTAACAGATAAAATATTATGTGTTTGCGCATCTGAGTAAGGTTGTAGAATCATAGATTCTTGATCCGAACCCGATTGGATGTGTGCTGTTGCAGAAGGACTTGTTACACCTATGCCAAAATTGCCAGATACATTAACGAATGTAGCGCTGCCTTGAATTGTATTTGAACCACTACCGAAAGCTATTTGATTAACTGCAATAGAGCCGCCAATGCCTATAGAAGATATATTCGACCATGTTGGTACACCTCCTACAACTGCAAGAATTTGATTTGAACTTCCTATACTAAGTTTTGTCATTGTGGCATAGGAAGTATTAGATGCATAATACATGTCTCCAATCGCAGTTGGAACAGTAGCTGTTTCTAATACATATTGCGCTGTGCCTGATTGAACAAAATTATGAGTTGTGGCTGAAGTGCCCACACCCGCTCCAATTGTAAAATTACCAATAGAAGCAGATAAAGTAAAGGTTTGTCCATTTGTGCTTAAAGTAGAATTACTTCCTAACGTAAAGGTAAATCCAGCTAAAGCTAAAGCTCCGCTTGTGCTATTAAGAGATAAAGCGGCTTGAGATGAGTTTGTACCTTGTATGTTATTGGTAAGTAAAATACCGCCAGTAGACGCGGAGGCTCCACCGTTTACAGATGTTGTTAAAGAAGCATTTGTTGCTGTTGTTATGTTAGCACCAATAGAAATTGTGCCACCATTGCCTGTGATGGTTGTTGAACCAGAAACCGAAATGGTTAATGTTCCACTATTAGATAAAGTTAATGTTCCACCTGTGCCATTTAAATTATAAGTTGCACCACCAGCCTGATTAAGATTTAAAGTATTAACATTTGTACTTCCTGCCGCCAATGACCAACCTGATGTATTTTGCGTTAACGTGATTGTTCCTGCTGAAGCTGATGTTACAGTAAATGTAGCATTCATATTATTGGTGAATGGAGATACTGCACTTCCACCTAAGCTAAATGTCGTAGTTGATGATGTTACTATATTTATATTAACACCAATGGTATTAGAACTAATTTGTAATCCCATCACTACGTTTGGCGTTGATGAACCAGAAAATTGTGTGAAAAACGGTGCTGAAGCCCCTGTCGTTTGGGTATTAATTGAACCAGAAATGGAATTAGTTTCAATCCAACCTGTATTCGCGTAAAGTGTTCCTTTGGTAATTAAGGAATATGCTCCCTTAACGAGGCCCGTAGATGTATCGTTGGCATCATATGCTCTTACAAATACAACAGTATAAGTTCCTGAATTATTCCAAACACCAACTGTATATATGCCATTAACTGCACGTAAATTGATTGTTGCGCCTAAACCTGATAAAATAGGTCCTGTATTTGTAACATTATCAAAGTCATTAATAAGAATACGGTCACCAAATTTTAAACTTACTCCATCAATGGTGACACCACTTGCACCACCATAAATTGCGGCTCCAGCAGAAACAGTGGCAGATGTTACTATTACGCCAGCCGCAGTGTAACTATATTGAAAAGCTTGATCAGAAACAGCATAAACACCTGAACTTGGTGCAGTCAATGTGTAAGTTACAGCCTGTGAAGTAGAAAAAGAACTGATGATGGTTTTAATATCATTTGGATAGTGTGTAGTTGCGTCAACACTTGTTGTTTTTGCAACACATGAACTTCGTGTATTTATACCAACAGCCACAGCATCAACATATGCTTTATTAACAAGATCAGTGGAATTAACAGGAGTAACAGTAAGTGTATTAGTACCGCCAGTTAATGATATTCCAGAAGAAAATGTAATAGCAGTTCCAATTGAAGTTGCAAATGTAGGAGCAGTATTAGCGGCAGTACCATACAACAATCCAGCCGCCCCTGTAACTGTAGTTAGGTTTCCAGTAGAAGTTGAGCCAGTAAGTACTAATGAGTTAGTAGAAGAGAATGAAGATTGTCCTGTTCCTCCATTTGCAACAGGTAATGCACTTACCCAAGACATTGTGCCCGATGTATTTGATGTTAATACTGCACCATTAGCACCTGGATATGCAGTTGGAAGAGTATAAGCTTGACTTCCTGCTGCCGCAGGAGAAGTAAAGGAAACAAATCCTGAACTTGAACCATTAATAGTTAATACAGAAGTTAATAATAAATTACCAGAAGCATTAATGCTGGATAAAATTGTACCATTTACTGCCCAATCTTGCAAATGAGCAGTTTGTCCACTGGCACCATTAACTAATATACCTATAGTTCCTATTGCATCTGTTACTAAACTTAATTGTGCGGTTGATGGATTATTATTGTTAATACCTACTTTAACAGCATTTGCGCCTGTTCCACCAATAGCTGCTTGGTTAGAAGAAGTAACTATAGAATAATAGCCAATAGCTATTGAAGTACTAATTTGAGATGATGTTGCTGCACCAGTATTATAGCCAACAAATGTATTGTTAGCACCAGTTGTTGTGGCGTTTGCTAGAGTGTTAGCTGGAGTATATCCAGCTTGGAAGCCAAGCATTGTATTACCATTAGCTGATGTAACTCCGCGTCCAGCATTATAGCCCAAATATGAGTTATTGTTGCCTGTTGTATTTTGCCCACTTCCATAGCCTAAAGCCGCATTTCCACCGCCAGATACTACTTGGTTTAGCGATTGATTACCCACTGCCACATTACCAATACCAGTAGTCAAAGAAGTTAAAGTTTGTGGACCAAAAGCTGTATTGCTATATCCTGTTGTTAAAGCAGCTAGTGAGTTATAGCCCAAAGATGCAATAGTTAAATTAAGAAGTCCTGATTTTACATTTCCATAATAAAATCTTCCCGCTGTTGTATTTGTTAAGTTTGTAACATCAGTGCCTGTTAAACTACCATCAGCAGTATTATCTGTATATGTTGTAGTTGTGTTATCTGCTATTGTTGTTAATAAATAAAATGGGCCTGTATTTGCACCGCCAGATAGTGTTCTATAAATCTTACGGGAAGTTGCATAACCCAAAGAATCTGTTGGGATTGCGGAAATATTAACTTGTTGAGATGAAGGTGCTACAACAGATGAAACAGTGCCAGCATTCGTTTCACCATTGGCAGTTACAAATGTAACCAAATAATAATAATTTCCTGTCAAAACGCCTGACGATCCAGTGGCTACAGTTGGTGCAGTTGGTGCAGTTAAAGGTGTAAAACGAAAATGACCATAGCCAATGTCTAATCTTTGTGCTGGATTGTTAGTGCCTATACCACAGTTGACAGCAAAGCTACCTATTCCACCAATTGCAGCTTGATTAGAAGAAGTAACTGTAGAATATGTACCAAAAGCAATAGCATAATTTATCTGAGATGACGTGGCTTGGCCTGATCCATACCCGATATATACATTGTTTACGCCAGTTGTTGTTGCATTTCCAACAACATTATTAGGCGAGTATCCTGCATTATAGCCAAACATTATATTGGAGTTACCTGTAGTAATTCCTTTTCCAGCGTTATATCCAACAGCAACATTATTTGACGCTGTTGTTAAAGCGTTTAATGCATAAGACCCAATAGCTGTATTTGCGCTCCCAGTGGTTATAGATGCTAGACTTTGATATCCTAATCCTACAGTAATATTGCCGATATAACCAGACCTAACAGTATTATAATAAATTTTACCTGAAGTAAAATTGTCTCTTAAAGTAGCATCAGCACCAGTTAAGCTGCCATCAGCAGTATTATCTGTGTATGTTGTAGTTGTATTATCTGCGATTGTTGTTAATAGATAAAATGGTCCTGTATTTGCGCCTCCAGACAATGTTCTATAAATCTTACGGGAAGTGACGCCAGTTGGACCAACTTGAATTGAAGAAATATTCACCTGCTGAGATGAAGGTGCTACAACAGATGAAACAGTTCCTTTGTCAGTTTCACCATTAGCGGTTACAAATGTCACAAAATAATAATAGTTTCCTGTTAAAACACCTGATGATCCAGTCGCCACAGTAGGCGCTGTTGGTGCAGTGTAATAAGTAAACCTAAAATTACCACCATATAAATCAAGCGATTGAGCAGGTGTTACAGTACCTATTCCGACTTTATTTCCTAATGTGGTGGCTAAATAAGCGTTACCAGTCTGGACAAAATCTCCGAAATTAAGGTTAGCACCTTGGTAATAACCAATATTTAAATCAGGTGTATTTCTTGTTGTGACTGAATTATCAACATCTACAATATACCATGCACCTAAAGTCCATGAAATTGCCGCAAGTGAACCTGAAAGGTATAAATAACCTTGCGCCAATGTTCCATCAGAGTACGTTGTTTGTTCCCAAATATATTGGGTCCAAGTTCCTGTTCCAGCAGTAGGGGTTAACCATCCATTGGTTGAACCTGTTCCAGCAGTATTGGCTCCTGCATTTAAAGTATATCCAATAGGTATATTAGCCCATATCACCCACAACATTCTATTTCCAGCATGATATTGGTACCCTGATAATGCGCCATTGCTGCCAGTTGGATTCGGATTACAACGAATACCACCAATGCCTGGTGAAGCACCAGAGCCGCCAGTATAACTAATTTGAATAGATTTTCCAGATGTTGATGGAGAAGTAGTATCGGTAATTGCCGATATACTTACAGTGCCGCTGCCGCCATTGTCATAAACTGCATATCCAGTTGCACCATCTAACAAATCAGGATTTTGATTAATGATTCTACCTTGCGGCAAAATGTTGATTTGTGCATTGTTTCTCCAATAACCAAAGTTTCTATTAGCACCAGAAGAATACATTGTAAATAATGCACTTGCTGGGCTATTATTATTAGGGTCAACTACGATATTACCGTTTAATGAGTGAATATTACCTGCACCTAAACCGCCAAATTGAACAATAGCGGTGCTGTTAGAATATAATAATCCTGCCGTATTATTATCTCTTAAGTTAGACCAAGTAGCGCCCAAACTTGCATCAGCGGTGTTGTCTGTATACGTAGTTGTGACATTGTCTGCTATAGTTGTAAGTAAATAATAGTTATTAGTATTAGCTGTAGTTCTATAAATTCTTCTAGAAGTAGCCAGTCCTATTCCATCTACAGGTATTGAAGTTAAATTAACTTGCTGTGAAGATGGTGAAACAGAAGCAGATGCTGTGCCTAAATTAGTTTCACCATTAGCAGTTACATATGTAACTTTATAAGAATATGTTCCCGTTAAAACACCAGCACTACCTGTCGCTACAGTTGCAGCGCCTGGAGCAGAAAGATAAGAAAATCTTTGATGACCATAAGCAATATCCAATCTTTGGCTTGGAACCGATGTAAATAATCCCAATCTGGCATTGGTATTATCCCAGAAAAAGTTTGCAGTTTGAGCGATAGTTGATGAACTTCCTACAAATAATACATAACCAGTTGTGCCGCCAGATATTGTTGAACCAATATTGCCGACAGAAGTCCACGATAATGTGCCTGCTGTTGTTGAAGTTAAGGCATAACCATTACTTCCTGGATATGCAGATGGGAATGTGTAAGCTTGACTTCCAGCAGCAGATGGGGCGACAAAAGAAACAAACCCAGATGAAGAACCATTGAATTTTAATGTACTGCCAATTGTGGCATTATTATTAATAGTAACAGATGTACCAGAGGCACTAAATGTATATGTACCAGGTAAAGTTGTACTGAACGATGGAACTCCACCCGACGTGGTGGTCTGTAGTATAGCGCCAACAGCCGCAGAAGCGGCTGTTGCTTGGATAGCTGACGTGGTATTTCCATAAAGAACACCATTTGATGTAAATGTTGTTGCGCCAGTTCCTCCATTTCCAACAGATAAAGTGCCAGTAACATTCGAAAAATCAGTATATAAAATAGTTTTTAATGCTGTATTATAAACTTGAAAACTTGTTCCATTCCAAGCAAATTGTCCAATAGATGATGGAGTTGAAGAAGTTGTCGCAAAAGTTAATTGAATAGCAGATGTAGCATTTATTGCCAAACTATTTGTATTAAATATCTTATTTGTATAGTTAAATGTAAGTGTAGAATCTTGAGCTAAATTTCCACTATTAATAAACAAAACATCAGTATCAGTTCCACCAGTCACTGGAGACCCTACAGCCATAGTAATAGGCGGAGCTACCCAAGATAAAGTACCGCTGGTAGTAGACGAAAGCAAATAACCGCTTACTCCAGGATATGAAGTTGGTAAAGTATAAGCTTGGCTACCTGCTGTTGCTGGAGAGGTAAATGATACGTAGCCTGAAGTTGAGCCATTAATTTGTAATTGACCAGTAATTTGTAAATTACCAGCATAATTCATGGTTGCTAATGTATTTCCATCAACTTGCCATTGCTGAATGTCAACTGATGAAGATGTAGCATTGTGAACTATTAAACCTATTGTTGTTGATGAAGCAGCATTAACGTGCAATTGAGCGCCAGCAGTAGTACCATTAATGATGACAGCAGTTTGGGTAGTAGATGTACTTCCACCCAGCGCCATAGTGTTACTAGCATTAACTAATGCTTGATAACCTATTGCTACAGAATATTGTAATTGTTTTGGGCCTGATTGACCTGCATTTGCTCCTATAAAAGTATTATAAGCTCCAGAAGTAAGATTACCACTAGTATATGTTCCAGCTTGATATCCGAGTAATG
>Ga0214164_1000943_pt1 | contig 17633 bp, 28 predicted proteins | sample TroBogepilimnion_13_FD_153003 | JGI IMG/M metagenome (GOLD analysis project Ga0214164, IMG submission 153003) | Freshwater microbial communities from Trout Bog Lake, WI - Practice 03JUN2009 epilimnion v4 | ecosystem: Environmental > Aquatic > Freshwater > Lake > Epilimnion/Euphotic zone ...
AGGGTTATAGCCAAACAATAAAGCATTACGCAATTGTTGAGCAATACCTTGACGAGCCGCTAATCTCATTGCTTGAGGTAATGCATAACCCCATGCTGAAGATGCAGATTCATCAAAGTTATCATATTGTGCTCTTGTCTGAACACGATATGTAGCAGTACTAATCATTGATGGAATGACTGAAGCACTTGGCAATTGATTAATCAGTGATTGATTAGCTTGAACTTGAGTAGTTACTTGTACTTTTTTAGCGTACACATACAAATCACCTTCACCTAATCTTGCCATTGGATTTTCAGTAGCAAGAGTTGTAAAAGCACCTGAAGCTAATGAATACTGCATGATCACTTCAGGCATCATGTAGTGAGGATTAGCTGTTACATATGAGGGAGCAAAGCCTGACATAGTAAATTTCCTTTATTAAATTAGGCAAAGAGCCACATATTGATTGTAAATCCAGTTGGCTGTATTAGTTCCTGAGTTATAGGAAACTGTTTTATTGCCACTGGTGCTAACTGCTAGAACTTGTACTGGAATTGCTGATTGTGAACCCGGCTGAGTTGTTGTAATCCAGTTATTTGTATAGTTGTAGTAAACAGTTGTAGAAATCAATTGACCATCAATACTAATAGAAGCTGGATCAAGGATTAATGGAATACGAGCTCTGCTACCAAAACGATAAAAATTAACTGACATACCGGGGCTAAACAATGGAGCTGTAGATTGTGGAGTTGTAATACCACCATAAGCTTGATTGTAGACTGCAATACCTGTTGGATTAGCAGATGCAGTTGCTTGAAGAATTGTTGAACCAAGAGTATCAGTACCGGGTTGCAAATTAGCAGATAAAGTACCTTGTCCATTCTGTCTTAAAGCTGAGAACTCTTGAATAGGAACTCCTCCCCATAATGGAGTAGTTGCTGATGTAGAAAGAATACCACCAGCTAAAGAAAACTTAACTGCTGGATCATCTTGAGCATCACCTTGCGTATAACCAGCTGTGTTAGTAGTAAATAACCCACTAGCATTGGTGGTTTGCATAGGATTTAGTGAAATTAATGCTGTCATAATTTATCCTTACTTTCTGTTGTTGTTGAGGTTAAATTCCTTAACTCTTTGAGCAGGAACTTTAAAAAAGTCCAACCAACCAAAACCACCTTTAAATTTGGTAATGGTACGACCTGAAGCATCTCTTTCTTTGATTTCGTATTCAGCATCATTAGCAAATACAGTTGGAGATTTAGCCATTTTCAAAGCATCATTGAAAATTTGCTTTTCAGCGATTGATAGCATTTTTTCACCTTTGATTTCCTTAATCAGATTTACATCTTTATAAGTATCAGAATAGGACTGTAATCCACGCAATAATCTCTTACGATAAGCAATTAAGCTTTCACCTTGAAGTGGTCTTGATGCAGATTTACCAAAAGATGCAAAAACAGAATCAGCTTTAGCTTGTGCATCAGCATATTTAGCTTCTTCCTCATCCATCTTCATAGCTTCTTCATCTTTCTTTAACATTTTATCGTCATCATCTTCTTCTTCGTCATCATCACACATGGCATCATCATCATCTTTTTTGAATTTCATGTGACCATTTTCTTTTACTTTACCTTCTTCATCAAGCTTCATTTCACCTGATTTACCATGTTCTTTAGGATCAGATCCTTCAGCATCCTTACGCTTTTTTGAATCCATCTTTCTTTCCATCATTTTTTTTGCTTCAGATTCAGATTCTTCTTCTTCATCATCATCATCGCACATTGCATCATCATCATCCTTTTTGGCTTTCTTTTTATCAGCCGCAGTTACCAATGGTGGTGCTGGTAAGTTTTTTTCCATTGAATCCACACGATAAGCCAAATTGCTCAATGCAGTTAAAACAGCATCTAATTTTTCACCTTGGGCATCTGCCTTTGGTGCATTTACATTTTCATTCATAGTTTGATACCTCAGGGTTAGTTAATAAAACTCCAGCTGGTTCGCCACCTTTATCCCATACACCTTTCGATCCTCTTGCTTTTGTTACTATAGCAATATGATCCAAAAGAAATGGAACACCTTCAATTAAGAGTGGATCACCATTCTCAGTTGTAAGTGTAGTGTTTCCAGCAGTATTGTCAAATACTACTGATGGGGATGTGCTAATTTCACCTTCACAAATTTCATCAATTGCATCTTGATCGTAAATCTTCGCAATTCCCCAAACTTCATCACCTTTAATATAAGGCAACATAATACTTCCTACAGCTCTATCTTTAAATTCTTTTCCATTCAAAACTGCTGATTCAGGATGATCCATAATCACCATTAAACCATTACATCTCTTTAGAAACTCATCATTTAAATATAAAGATGAATCTCTCCATACATATTCATTAATAGAACCTCTATAAGCTAATCCAGTTCCAGTAATACGAATCGCAATAAGCATAATATTCGCATACATTTGTGGACTTGGCAAAACATTTGATTGAATTAGCTCTGCAACATCGTATTCAGTCTTAATATTTGCCACTTGCATAGCAATTTGTTGTCCCGGATGTAATGGCATTGGAGGTTCTCCTACTGGACACCAATCATAACCAGTAGATTCATCATTTAATATAACTTTGCACTTTTTAAAGTTTCTAGCAATATAAGTACAGAATTGACCATCATCATGCAATACTTCCAGTTTGCCTTCATAATCAATTCCTACTTCTTCAAAACATTCTCTACGAGCTCCATCTTCTAAAGATTCATTAGGTTCTTGATGACCACCGGGCACTGCCCAAGTACGAGGATAATCACCACCATCTCCCCTACGAATCATCAAAATTTCACCTTCATCAGTCAAAAATAAAATGCCTGAAGCACGACCTTTAGCACCAGCATCTTTTGCTACTGGCTTAGATTCTGAAACAGGTAATTCAATTCCATGAATATCTGAAAGTTGTGTAACTGAATCAGCTACGCAATTAGGAACTTTTCTACCATCTTTTTCTTTCATACCAATTTGATGATAATCTTGCCAACATGGATCTTCATCAGGAATTGATTCTGCATAATCAATCAAAGCATCAACGATGTTAGATAATTCATTTTTTACTTCATCAGCATCACATTTCCATTTTCTCAAGGATTTATTAATTCTTGAATCAGGATCATGAGCTGTTTTTTCAGAAGTAAGTTTTGCTTTCATGCCTTTCATACGAGCACAAAATGAGCTTTTACGAGATCCACCTTCAGGTTGTGGTGCTTTTAAATGGGCATGATGAGATTTATTATAATTCTCTCTGCCTTTTTCATTTAAACCACCATTTTTATTCTCACCTTTTTTGGTTTGCCATAGCTCACTATCTGCTCCAAATCTAGGAACTGTTTCACTATTGGCAACTCTTAGATCAGATTCCATAGCTTTTTGAAGATAGTTATCAACTTTAACACCTAGAATTTTACGACTAATAGCTTCAATTTCTTGACGAATAGAAGCTAATTCATGCTTAGTTTCATCGAGCTCTAAGCTTTCATCTTCAATAAATTCAGGTGTACTTAATGGGGTGGGTTCTTCAGGGGATTCATCTTTTGAATGTTTGATGAATTTTTTACCAACAGATTGAGGTATTCCAACTTTTTTAGCAAATTCAGGATTATGTGCAACACCTTGCATTAATTTTTCTTGAGATTTGCTTTTAAATGGCATAAAAATGACCTATTTGGTTTTTATTGATTGTAATGCTAATTCGCCTTTTTTTGTCAAAATATTTTTGCATTGCTTTAAATTATATAAATATACATATGAGCACCTACAATAAATTTGTTCACCGGGCATTGTTATTTCATCTGTATAACCATGAGGATGATCTAAATAACCTTGCTTATCTGCCCAAGATCCACGAATGACATAGATTTTTTCATCTCTTTCCTTGTGATCTTTTCGATAATTGTAATTTAATTGCTTCCAATGACTAAGCCACCTTCCAGCAATTGCACCATTATCTACTGCCACAATGTCATTAATGTTTGCAATAAGCTTATGGGTTTGATCAATAATTACCCTTCTTTGCTCAAATCCCATCTTGCCCAATGATTTACGAATATCTTTTTTTTGCTGAACACGATCAACTACCTTAGATCCACCAGCAGGAATTGATGTTGCCCATCCTTCAAATCGTCTTAAAACATTATTAATTGCATCTTTACGATTTAATTTAATCAAATTAGCTGATGTTACTATTCTTCTATCCAGTTCAGCTTGAAGCTTAGGTTTTAATCTATTTATATCAAATTTACTAACTCCACCTTTAACCAATGATCCTTTAGTAACCAATCGATGAAAAGCAGATCTTAATGCTTTCTCTAGTTCTTGATGGATTTGTTCTTCAGGTATTAACTCAAGTAGTGCAGATTGATAAATCTTGTCCATCCACATTCTGATACGATCCTCTGAATCATAGCCATTCTCTATGATGTCATTTACTGCTTCAGTAAGAGTTTCAAAGAATGTCATTGTGTTTTTAATTTAATCATTACTATCATCAGGAATATCTTTCCATTCACCAGTTTTTAGCAAAGCTTCATCTTCTTGCCAATCTTTAGGATTTAGATTAAAAAATTCTTCTTCAGTTGTTTCAGGAACTTCAAAATTAATATCTTTTGGTATTGGTAAAGTCATTTAATTCTTCCTTTTTAATAAATCATCCACATGATCTTCTAATTCTTTAGGTAAAGTTCCTCTAACATAATCAGGACTTGTAACTAATGTTGCTAACTCTGCATCTGTTTCTAAAAAATTAGTAGAAGCATATTCTGATATATTCCATTTAATCCATTCTTTCATTCGTGAAAATTCATGCATATCAGGTTTTTCAGTTGGAAATCCTGTAAATTTTCCATCACTTGCTAATTTTTTAAATAAACCTTGTAATTTTGCAGGTGAATCAATATGCTTTTGCATACCTAATGCATGTGTCATTTCGTGAATAATAGTAGCCTGCATTTCATATTCTGTACCCATGCCAACAGTCCACCTTGGTTTATTTGCCTTTTCCCTTCTTTCTCTACCTAATTTTGCTTCAGCTAAATACTTTGGATCAAAATATTTACCATGACTAATTGAATAGTAACCTACACCATCTTGTTGAAATGCATGACCACAATTTTTACCAACTCCAGCTGGTGTATAAGCTACTTTTCCTGAACCTAAAGCATTTTTAATATCCCAACCTCGTTTTGTTAAATCTTCGTATGCATCAGCAACTTTACCAATAATCATTCTTTGTTGTTTTGCTGTTTTAGTATTAGCTGTAATATCAACAGGTGTATGACTACGAACTCTTGCACCTACTGCTTTTCCTAAAGCATAGTATTCTTTTCTCTTTTCTTCAGATTTTTCAAATTCTCCTGCTAAACGATATTTTGTAGCTTCTTCCCATAATGCTTTTCTTTTAGCTTTATTTTCTCCTAATGCCACATCAGTATTAAATTTTTCTTTAAATTCTTTTTGTATATCCTCAATATTTTTTTTCATAAAAGATTGATTAGATTCATTAAAAGATAATACATCTTTTGATTCATTTTTAGATTTTTCTTTTATTTCTTTTGCACGATTATTTGCTTCTTTTTGTTCTATTTCTAAAAACTTTTTTGTTAATTGCATACGAATATTACGCAATTCATTTAATTTTTCTTTTTCTTCATCAGATAAATTAGGATCATTTTTTTTATCAACAATAAAATTATTAACTTTTGTAACTGTTTCTCTTAGTTTTTCAGGATCATTTTGATTTAATAAATCTTTTTGCATTAAATCAATAAATTCTTTATGATTTTTTTGAAATTCAGATTCCTTAGGAGTTTCTATTGATTTTGGTGGGAATTGTGGATTAGGAGCACCATGTTTTTCAACATTCTTAGATTTAGATTTGACATCTTTTAGCTGTTTTCCATTTAATTTATCACCAGCACCTGCCATGATCTTACCTTCACCATTGATTAAAACATGCTCACCTGATGGTGTTAAGGTAATCCAGTGTTCTCCATCATCATTTTTGATGACTAAGTATTCATCATTTCTTAATAAAGCACAAACTCCTTGAGTATTTCTAGGATGAATAGTTACAAATTGACCTGATTTTTTATTAATAAATCTCATATTTATATCTTAAGATCCACGAGTTAATTTTTCTTCGGGCATTGCACCTTGAGGTGGTTCATATTCAGAAATTAAATCAGAATCTAAATTTAAAGAGCTTTGGAATAAATCTTCCATTTCATTAATGTTGTCTTGAGCCCATTGAATTAATGTTGCTCTGTTCTGTGGATCAATTACTGGTAAAACAGTTCGCAATACTTCAGTAAGTGATTTCATCTTAATATCAGCTACTTTGACCTTTTCACTTGGTGGTTCTTCCATTAAAGAAACCCAATCAGCTTTAAAACCATTTTGCCACATATAAAACGATTGTTCGTAGGTCTTATCTTTATAAATTTCAGGATATTGATTCTGAACTGCTTCAAAGAACTCCCTATTCCAAGCTCTATGCTGAACAATCTTATCAAAGAATTTAAATAAACTGTCCATGTCATTTCTAATACCATCAATGAATTGAACAATAGCTTTAGCATCTTCTGTACCTTCACCAAATCCTTGTGTCATTGCTTCATCTTTTAGCAGTAATGCAGGAACATCAGAAGCAGCGGCTATGTTCGCAATAATGTTATCTCTTGCAGTAGTCATAGCAGTATCAGTATTGGTAAGGTTTAAAGCTTCAATGCTTTCATCAATATCAATCGAAAGAACATTACCAGTTTTGCCTTGTTGTAGATAAGTCCTCTTAATGCCTGAAGCCATTTCCATAAGGTTATTAACAATTGATCCAGCTGGTTTTTGTTTTGCAATTAATAAACCTGCTTTGAAAGTAACCAAATCATCAGTAATCATCGATTGAACAAATGATTTCATTGGGTAAAGAGCTCTTAAAAATACAGATCTACCAGTAAAACCAAATGCTGAGGATTGAAAACTAAGGTAAATAGGAGTGTTATTGAACACTACAACAGATCTACTTGGATGATATGGTTGACCAGCCGCAGTGCTATAAGCTAATGGTTTTTGGAAATCAGGTGCATTGGGGTTTTGATTTGTAACAATCGATCCAGCTAAATTTAAAGGATCTAATTGATTAAAGTAAATTTCTTGATCAGCAAGTTTCCATAGGTCTAATGGTTCAGTAGTTGGAACATTAGGAGATCCAATAACAATTGCACTTGCTCCATAAGCTCTTTTAATGAAACTAACATCACGAATATGATTAGTAGCACCTAATTTATCCCATTCACGCTGAAAAGCATCAACTAGCATATCTTTGGGTTCTGCATCTACATTAATTGCTCTAGGCTTTGATAAAGCCATTGCAATAGGTTTTTCTACGAGTTTTCCACCTAAAGGATGATATTCCCATAGTGTTTTACATAATTGATAACCAGCATCAGAACCAGGCTCTATATCTCCAGCTGTCAAAATATCAATAAGAGTTCCACCAACTTTTGTTGTAGTAATCGTTATATCTGACATGGTTATCCTTATTGTAAAATCATATAAATATTGTATCAGTAACCTCTTTTATCTCCAACTCCTATTGCTATACCATAGGTAAAACAGTCTAAAAGATCGTCCGCCCTTTTATGTGCATCTTTATCTCCAATACGGAAACCAGTTACTTGAGTAATCAAATGATTTCTTGTTGAACCTTTGAATGATGATACTTTATCAAATGCGTATTGAGATATTTTAAGTTTTTCTTGGTGATAATGCCCTGATACAGAAATAGCTCTTTCATCTTTACCTACAGCTGTGAGCTTTGAATCAATCCCATGAGTGTTCCATCCTCTAGTTCTACCCTGCTGAATTAGTATTGATCCAGTAGCTGTATCCTCAATAAATAAACCAATTGAACCATGCCTTGCCTGTGTTTGTTTAGCAAATTCTTCTAATCTTTGAAAAATAGTAGGAATAAAGCTTTCCAATAATGCTCCATCCACTTGATAAATATCCCAATCAAGGATAATTAAAGGTTGGCCATAAAGCTTATTGATTGCAAAGTAAATTACTCCTGTACCATCATTTTCTTTACCACCTTTGACTGCTGTATCCATGACTGCATAGACACCATCACATTTAACTGGATAGTCTATGGGTTTACCATCCTTGAGCATCTTATCAAGGCTAAAAAAGGCAATTCCTGACCAATCTACGAACTCAGCTAGGTATTCTTGCTGAAATACCAATGGGTTATTTCTTTGTCTTTCTTTTTCAAGTTCCTCAAGGGGTACAAAAGGATTCGTACTGGTTGGCTTATGGAAATTAGTAAATCCCATTGTTTGATCATTACAGATGGAATAAAAGAAGTTCTCAGTATCTACTCCATTAGGTGTACTAAATGCCCATGCTGTACCCTTTGTAGTAAGCATAGTAGGTTTGAGTGATCTTTCCCAAATCTCTTTCATTTGAGGTGTTTTGGTAAATGATGCTTCATCTATTAAGATCAGATCATATTCACGACCACGACCAGCAAGTTCATTATCATTTAATATCCAAAAATCAGCTTTGCCACCATATTTGGATTTAATTGTTCCTTCATTGCGATTTGCTGATGAAATAATGGGAGCTAATATCTCTCGAATATGATCCCAAGGTTCTTGAAGCTGTTTGTATTCAGGTGCGAATATGCCTACTGATTTTCTTTTACATACTCCATCAGTTGCTAGTATCTCTAAAAACTTGGTCTTTCCCCATCTTCTTCCACATCTGACAGCATTAAGCTTTGATTGATTGTTATAAAGATCAATTTGCCCTGTATGGAATGTTGGTGCATAAATATCATGTTTCATTAGGAGTTGGTAAACCACCATGATAGTTAATTTCTACTGTTCCTGAGTTCTCTATTTCTGATCTATCTCTCCAACCAAGAACATTCTTTGCTGTGAAGATAGCAAATGATGGATTAAATGCTCCTGCCATTGATCCTTCAATCAAAATAGATTCCTGATAATCTTTAGCTTTTTTGTATGCGTAAGAAAATCTTGGATGTTTAAGATTTCCATTGGCTAATTTAGCAGTAGCCCAATCATGTAATGTTTCTCTTGTTACCCCAATGTTACAAGCAAATCTAGTTAGTGTAGGGAACTTACAAGGAATGATTTCTATTTTCTTTCCACCATTCTTATCAGGAAGAATATCCATAATGTAAGGTTCAATATCAAAGAACTCTATAATCTTTTCACAATACTCCTCTTTGTAAACAGTAGGTCTACCAGCAGGTAAGCAATCTTCAGGTTTTTTTCTCTTAGTCATAGTATTGATGTTATCACAAGTTATAAGGGTTTGTACCTATCTTTTCTTTGACGAGAAGTAAGAGTTCTTGTTGGGTAAGGTTGTAAGTTCTTTCAAATCTTTTAGTGCCAAGTCCATGAATACCGGTATTTCCTCGATGGTGCTCAAAGCACAAGGGGATAACTGGAGCATTTTTCCTTGGGATGTTACCTGTTCTGACATGATGCAGTTCGCATCCACAATCTGTTGTTTCATATCCAAGTTTTTGACACAATATACATCCAATTCTTGCGACTTTTTCATAGTAATCTTTTCTTTGTTTAGATGTTAATTTTTCTAAAATCATAAGTTTCTTGTTTTTTTACTCTTAAAATTGTTGATTCTGCAACTTTAAAAATATCAGCTAATTTTTTAACAGATAATTTTGATAATCTAATTTCTTTTGCTTGTGCATTTGTTAATTTAGAATTTCCATTATTTTCAGCACCTTGCCAAGTTTTATGATGTCTTTTATCTAAAGCATTATTACTTCTTGTATCCCATCTTAAGTTTTTTAAAGAAGAATCCAATCTGTTTCCATTTAAATGACAAGCTTCCATTCCTACTGGACAAGATCCTACAAAAGATTCAAGAACTAATCGATGAATTAAAAATTGTTTTCTAAAACCTTTAATTGTTAAATTTACGCAAGGATAACCATTTCCATGAATAATTGGTTTTAATAATTTTCCACCATATAATCTTTCCCCATACAATGTACGACCTTTTCTAATTTTTGATTTAACATTTCCTAAATTAGAAACTTCATAAAAATCTTCTAAACCAATTATATTTTTCCAATTTTCCATAATTTTTCCTTATTTGGTGATTACATCATATCAGAATTTTGTATTTTTTGTTTTATATTTCAATTCCTTGATCAATAGCCCATGCCATGATGTATTCAATAAATTCTGTCATTTCATTAACTGTTAAATGAGAAGTATGACGAAAAACAATATCTACCCCTTGGAAGTCAAGTGCTGGTAATATTTCAATTGATTCACCTCTTGCTCTTAACCAACCAGCTGTAAGGAGTCTTTTCCATGTATCTACTGCTCTTAGTTTTCCTGCCCATTCTACCTTGGATGATATTTTTTGGATGAGTGCATGAAGTAATGCATTTTGTTCTAAGGATCTGCTTTTAGGTTTTACCTCAACTACATATCCTTCAGGAGCATTTTTAAGTGCTTGAATTGCATTATTTCTTGCCACATCATTAGCAAGAATAAAAAATTGTTTCATTTAACTTTTTTATGAATGTAAGTGTATTGCCAAATATTTCTCCTACCTCTTGGATGAGGATTGGGGATTTTTTCACGAACTGCAAATTTCATTTTTACCAAATGACATAAAGCCATTGAAATTTCAGTTGCATTTAAATCGCAATTTTTTAAAATATCTGCATAGGTAAAAGGAGTTTGTTGATTAACAAGAAACTCTCTTACTTTTTTTACAGCATTTCCTTTGGGTTCAATTTTTATCTTTTCCATATAAATAATATATCATAATCAATCTATATTCCTCAGAAACATTCCATAATTATTTATTTGATCAGGTATATCAAGATCAGGTTTAAATCTTAATCTATTTTTTTTAAATGCCCTGTAGTCTACATGGTGATGCCATCTATTAAATCTCCATACCACCTTAGCAACATCAGGATGCATATTAGCCAACATTTGAGATTTAGGTAAAGTTCCTTCTTTAAAATAAAATTCATCTGAGTTACCACCTTTCATGGTTTGAGTTTGTGCTTTTTCTTGAATAAATGCATTGAATTGAACAGTACACCAACCATCTTTAAGAACCCTTAGGGATAGATCTGTATCTTCGTTATACCTTCCTCTCCACCTATAAGGAATATCATTCCTAATGAGCAAACAAGAGTAAATCCTAGTATTTAAAATAAAAGGAGGATGCTGTTCTTTCGATTGACAGAAAAAATCATAATTAAAACCAGCTATGGCTAAATTTTCATATCGATCTACAAAATCCTCTGAAGCTTTAAAAATTGCTCCAGTAGTTACTTTGACCATCAGATTACGATTTAATCGTTGAAATGATGCAATGTTGTCATCCATTACCCAATGCCATGAAGCATTTAAACTAATGGAATGATCCCATGCAAAATTACGAGCACAACCAGCTCCTTTTCCTTTTGTGAATCCAAGATCATCATAAGGATCATAATCTTCTAAGTATTTTTTAGGAAGAATAAGGATTTTTTCAGGATTAATTACATTTGCATATTGTTCATATTCCTGTTCTTCAACAATGATGTAATAAGGAACATTGATCTTTTCTAATGCTTTACTGGTTAATCTGCTTTCCCATCTGCCTTTAGAAACAATGTAAATTGGATAACTAGGATTCATCAACATATCTTAAATTTGAAACTATTCTAGGTTCAGCATAAGGAAACCAAATGGTTTTTTGATTTTCAGTAATTTTTTGATCCATAAGTTTTTCAAATTTCTTTACATCTTCATCATTTCTGAATCGAACATAAATAACTCGATGAGGTGATAGATCACCTTGCACAAATTCAGGCATATTTTTCCAGTGATCTTTCCAACTTGGTTCAAGTTCTCCATCAAATAAATCAGTCATTAGTCCTCCAAATATTTAATTATTGGTTGATTAAAACTTTCTGTAAATTGTTGGCTTCTCTTATCAAACCATAATCCTAGTGTTCCTTCCCAATCCCCATTTCTTTGCTTTGCAGTAATTAAAAATGTATCAGGTTGTGAATTATCAGCAATTTGATTTTGTTCAGTTTCTTTTTCTTTTACTCGATTTCTAGCAATCAAAATAACATTATCTGCAAGATCAGTAATTACTCCTGAACCTTTAATATCTTTCTTTTCAGCTATTCGATTGCTTTCCCCACCTTTACGAATGTGATGGACTAAATGAATATGCATTTTTGTTTCTTTGGCTACATCACACAAAGCATCTACTAAATCCTTTTGACCATTAAAATCATCTTCTCCTCGAACCAATTTCATCATGGAATCTAAAATAATATGATCACAATTTAAATGTTGTTTTGCGTATCTACACAATGCTATTGATTGCCAAGGTTCAATTCTGCCTTGATGATCAAATAAAAATGCTTTCTCTTTTCTCCAGTGCATAAACTGTTCAATATCTTGATTTGATACATTTAAAGAGCCTACTGCTTGTCGAACCATTCGTGATAGTGTCTTTGTTGGTGTCATTTCTAAAGAAGCAGTAAGAACCCTTTTATTAGCTTTTAAAAGAGCAAGTTTTAATTGACCAAGAATAAGAGATTTACCTGATCCATTTTCACCTGCCCAAATGGTTAGCTCAGAATGTCTTAATCCAACTAACTGATCCAGTTTCTGCCAAGGTAATTTATCTCCTTCAATACCTAAATGACGATTTTTATAGTAATTCTTAATTTCATCTTCAAATACTGCCTTTTCTTTAATTTGATACATAATTTCGTGAAATTCACGATACTGCTCTAAATCAATGTTGATTAACATAAAGCTCATTCTCCGAATCTGAAGCTAGTAAAAGCTTTGGTTTTAAATTAATGATATGTAAATACCAAGCTAAAAATTGTTCATCTGTACCATCTTTATGCAGTAAATGAACAATTTGATTGTTTAAAAATGCTAAATCAATTCCTCTTGGCATATCTTTTTCAATATAGATACTTGGTAAAGCACAATAATTGTCTTTAGGATCAAACCATTCATCTTTAGTACCTACGAATACAAATACTCCATGCAAATAGTTGTTGTTATACCAAAACTTAAAGGCTTCATCCTGTCCAATCATAAAAAATTCACTTTCTGTTTAGGTTGTTCTTTAGTCATCCATTCAGCTTTGAATCCTCTCCAACCATTTTGACAACAAACAATCATTACTTGTTCTAATGTCAAATTGGCTTTTTTTGCTTCCTCACTTAAACCTTTGATTACAGTTTCAGTTACTGGTGCTTTTATTTTGTTTCTAAAAAATAAATAGTCTTTAAAAACTAAATCACTAACACCTTCAGGTGTATTAATATTCTTCTCTTCTCTTCTCTTCTCTAGTGACGATTTTGTAACGATTTGTGCGTTACTTTTTGCGTTACTATTTCGATGCTTATCTTGCCTATCTTTCCCTAAAACCCTTGATTTTGCTGATTTTCCATTGTGATAGTCAAAATTTGTCATTCTTAAAATACTTCCATCTTGTTCTAACCATCCTACGAATTGCATTTGTTCTGCAAATCCTGTAACGCAAGTTAAACGATCAAGAAACGAAAATGTAACGCTATTTGCGTTACCATCTACTGTATGTTTATCAAACCATGACCATACTCGAATTAGTTTTCCTACAACTGCATCAGGATCAATACCTAAACGATTTGCCATTGCCAATACCTCTGGTTTATCAGGAGTATCAACTTGAAACTTAATCCAATCACCAGCCATGTTAATCTCCAAAAATATCAGGTCTAAGCATTTCTCTAGTTAATCTACCATCTGATAGTTCAACTATTTTTCTTAAATGCTTAATTGGAATTCCTTTACATCTTGCTTTCCATTGATAAATTGCAGTTTCTCTTATACCTAAAAGCATTGCTAATCGATACAAAGAGCCGAACTCATGTTTTAATTCTGTAAAAATGTCCATGTAAAACTCCTTTCTAAAATAATACTACCACATTTTATAACATTTATTATTAAAATTAAATTTAATAAATTATTTTTATAAAAGTGTGACTATGTAAGTTATTTAGATAGAATTTTAATAAGCTGGATTGCTGAATCAATTGAATCTATCCTAGCTACAGTTCCACCTTTCCATGCTTGTAGCCATTTTTCTTGATGAGGAGTGTACTTAGCTTTAGCATTGGATTTAACTTCTACAAGAGCTGTTTTATTGTTAATTCCTACCAGTAAATCAGGACAACCTTTACCAACTTTACTAAGATCCATTACTGTTGCTCCCATTTTTCGCATGGCATCAATAATTTCTTGTTGGTTTTTATCAGTTCTTTTTGAAAAAGTCATAGTTTTATTTAGATTTATGATATAATAGTTTGGAGTAGTAATTTTACTACCTTATTTCACGAAAGGAATAGAAATGACAATGACCTATGATGATTGGTTGCAAGATCCATACCATGATCAAACTTTTTGCCAAGATGATGTAAATGAAAAAGTTAAAGAATTAACTTCTGAAGGAGCAGATTTTGATCCTTATGATTGGCAAAATTTTACTGATGCTCTTTGTAATGCCAATGTTAAAGAAATTGGACAAATTTTTAGTTTTTCTATTGATAAAGAATATGAAAAATTAGGTAAATTTATTCATTCTTTAGTAGTCACTGAGATGGAAAAAAGAGCTGAGAAACAAGCTATTGAAGATTTTGAGCAAGATTCTGTTTTTGTAGAATAACCCCACGAAAGGAAATTTCTAATGAAAGTTTATAAAGCAATTAATGCAGTACAAGATGAATTATCAAAGATTGGTATTACTAAAAGTAAAACAAATAGCCAAGGAGCTGGATATAAGTTTCGAGGTATTGATGATATTTATAATGCTATCAGTCCATTGTTAGCTAAACATAGTCTTTGTATTTTACCTAGAGTTCTTGCTAGGGAATGTGTAGAAAGAATTGCTAAAAGTGGTGGAGCTCTATTTTATGTAACTGTAGAAGTTGAATTTGATTTTGTTTGTGCTGAAGATGGTTCAAAGCATACAGTTAAAACTTTTGGTGAAGCTATGGATAGTGGAGATAAAGCTACAAATAAAGCTATGTCTGCTTCTTATAAATATGCCTGTATTCAAACTTTTGCCATACCTACAGAAGGGGATAATGAATCAGATAGTCAAACTCATGAAGTGAATCCAAGACAAATACAATCAGCATCACCAGTTAATAAAACTCAATTAACTGAAAGTCAAGTTGCAGATTTTTTAGCATCAATCGATGCATCAACAGATTTATCTGAGCTTGAAAAAGCTTTTAAATCAGCATATCGATTTGCTTATGGACAGCAAGATCAAGAAGCCATTAAACAATTTACTAACAAAAAAGATGCAAAAAAAACTCAATTGGAGAATAAATAATGAATAACTTAGCCCTATATACCATTGCTGATCAATATTTAATTGATATGCAAAAATTGCAAGAGATGGAGATTGATGAGCAAACTTTTGCTGATACATTAGAAGGTCTTTCAGGTGAGCTAGAAATAAAAGCAACCAATGTTGCCATGTTTATAAGAAACCTTGAAGCATCAGCTGATGCAATTAAAGTTGCTGAAAAAGCTATGGCTGATCGTAGAAAGTTAATTGAATCTAAAGCAAATAGACTTAAAGAGTATCTATTAGAAAATATGGTTCGTACTGGTATTACTAAAATAGAAAGTCCTCATTTTGTTTTAAGTGTTCGTAAGAATCCACCAGCTGTAGATGTTTTTAATCAAGATATGATTCCTGATGAATACTTTGATATTCCTGAACCACCAGCTCCTAGTTTAAATAAAAATCGTTTGAAGGAAGATCTGAAGGCTGGTGTAGTGATCGATGGTGCAAGATTGACTGCTGGACAGTCTTTATCAATTAAATAAGGAAATATCATGTCTGTAAATAAAGTAATTTTGATAGGTAATTTAACTAAAGAACCTATGCAAAACAATCTACCTAATGGTTCTTTTGTTACTAACATTACAGTAGCTTGTAATGAAAAATACAAAGATAAATCAGGTGAACAAAAAGAACTGGTTGAATTTATCAATATTTCATTTTTTGGTAAATTGGCTGAGATTGCAGGAAAGTATTTATTAAAAGGTAATCCAGTGTATGTTGAAGGTAAGTTAAATACTTCTAAATATACAGATAAGAATGGGGTAGAAAAATACTCAACTAAGGTGATTGCTACATCAATGCAATTGCTTGGTAGTAAATCAGAAACTCAACCTAAAGATGGATCTTCCAATAAATCTAAAGATGGGTTTCCTGATAAGTTATCTGATATAGATGATTTAGACGATCAAATCCCGTTCTAAAAAGCTTTGGGGATTTATAGAAGATGGAGTGGTTTACCAAAAAATAACCTCAAGTGCAATGCTTGACCTTTCGTGACTTTTATAAATCCCCACCTAAAAAATATTAAAAATAATTAAAATAATTGTTGCAAATATCATAGTTCTTTGTAATACTATTATTAATTACTCACGAAAGGGAATTAAATGAAAAGTTATTTAAATTATTTAAAACAGTTTGAAAACAATGTTAAGCCAATTGTTTGTAGTATGTTTTCTGATGAAGGAAAATCAATTTCAAGTTTACTCTCTGATGAAACAAAAACAAATTATGTTGGTAAATGTTTAAGACCTTCTATTTTGCATTTTCTTAATGATGGTAGAGCTGTAGAAGTTGGCACAGATTCTAGGGGTAATTGGATTTATGCAATTTTTCCTAAAATTAACGATGCTTTAAATTTTAAAAAACCTATGTCAGAAAATGTTTTTTTTGAACAATTTTAATTAAGGAAATTAAAAATGAAATTTCAAATTACATATAAAGCAACAGGTGAAGTAGCTAAATATCGTGCAAATGATTGGACTTCTTTTGAATCTGAAGTTTGGGATATTTTAAGATGGGTAAATACTTACAATACCCCTGAATCTGATTTTGAATTTATGGTTGATGGAAAAGTTGTTAGTTTAGATCTAGCACAAAAATCTGCAACATTTGCTCGTAATGAATGGGAAACAAAAAGAGCAGAAACTAAAAAGCCAATTAGAGTAAGTCAAGGAGTAACTTGTTTACCTAATACTTATAGAACAATTTGGGTTAAAAAATAATGTATTTAATTTACGATGAAACTGGTGATCTAATGCGTAAAGTTCGTTATAAAGATGAAGCTATAGCACTGGTTTCAATTCGTGAAGGTTGGACTTACAAATACATTAGGAATAAACCAATTGATTTAAGTAGTTTTGAACCAGCACCATTTTAAATTTCACGAAAGGAATCAAAATGTTTTTAGATCGTTATGAAATCCCAGCTTGGGTTGAATATTTAGTTGCCACTTTATTTGGCATTTTAATTGGATCAATGTTTGCATTTTCTATGTAAAAAGGAGATTGATATGAGTATTCCATACAATACTGGCAAAGTTAAGATTGGTTGCAGATATGTACCAAAACCTTACATTGAAATAGATAAAGATATGTTGTTAATTCAAAGATGTTTATTAAAAAAAGGTAATGGAGGATTGATTCAATTTTTAGTAAATAGT
>Ga0214164_1000945_pt1 | contig 17618 bp, 22 predicted proteins | sample TroBogepilimnion_13_FD_153003 | JGI IMG/M metagenome (GOLD analysis project Ga0214164, IMG submission 153003) | Freshwater microbial communities from Trout Bog Lake, WI - Practice 03JUN2009 epilimnion v4 | ecosystem: Environmental > Aquatic > Freshwater > Lake > Epilimnion/Euphotic zone ...
GTCTTCATTGATACATATAATAATAGGAGGTCTGTGTATTTTAATTGCGATATTTGGGTTCAACAGGTTTCCGTTTTTCCAGAGGTTTGTTCCAACTAAATAATTCAGTATGAAATCACAACAAAAGAAATCAATGCACGTTATTTCAAGGGTGCAGAGTTTCAGATATGCCATCGACGGCCTTGTGCAACTTATTATGCTTGAGCCGAATGCCAGGATTCATACAATTGCAACCATAGCAGTCATTGCAGCAGGTTTCATCAGGCATCTCGATCAGGGAAAGTGGATAGCCATACTTATTGCCATCAGCATTGTTTGGATAACCGAAGCGCTGAATACCTGCATGGAAAAGCTATGCAACATCTGGTGCAAGGAGGAATGGCACCCGGAGGTGAAAGTGATCAAAGACATAGCAGCAGGGGCAGTACTGATTTCGGCTATCATAAGTATAATCATAGGTGTAATTGTTTTCTTTTATTAAATCAATTGCAAATGGCATTATTACTCTTTTTAATCAGCATTGTGTTAGTTCACCTGGTTGGTTTATATATAGTCAGCAGGAGAGAAGTCAGCCGTTATTTTGTTCCAAAAGATAACGAGATGAACATACCCTGGACCCTCCTTTTTTGTATCTATAAGCTCTGCCTGTATGCAATGGCATGTTACATTTCGTATAAACTATTCGAAGTGTTGAAGAGGCAATCTTTCATCACTTACAAACTGGCCGACTACAATCATTATACTCCGGTAATAAATTATACTCGTGGTAAAATCGCAGCTCTCCTTGTTTGTATCATTCCCTTCTTGGTGCTGTTACCAGGCAAGTACCTTGTTATCAGGCAGGTGACCCGAGGCAAGGGCTGGTATCTGTTTCCTGGCAGCATATATACACTTGTTCTTGTTCTGTTAATTTCCTATGCCATTATTGACCAGGCATTTTACGACACATCCTCAATATGAAACATCTATGACATTCATACGCACCTACAAATGGCTGCTGCCCTTACTGCTGTTTACCGGAACTCTGCTAGCAGGTCGCATCATCGATACACACTCTCTTGGCCTGGTATTCATTGTATGGAACCTGTTCCTCGGCATACTCCCGCTATGGTTCAGTCACTGGCTGGATTCCGGCGGTAACAAACTCAAGGCATGGCTGCTGTTTGCTGCCTGGCTGGTCTTCTTCCCTAATTCCATGTATATCATTACCGACTTATTTCATTTGCAGAAATTACATAAAATCCCCGAATGGTACGATCTGCTGTTGCTCTTTTCAGCCGCCATTACCGGTGCCATAATCGGTTACCTTTCCCTTTTCAATGTAGAACGATTTCTGTACCGCCAACTGAAAAAGCCTTTGGTCGAGGTCATCCTCATCTCCATATTCCTGCTATGCGGATATGGTATCTACCTGGGCCGCTACCTGCGCTGGAATAGCTGGGATATCCTTTCCGATCCCTTCTCCCTGCTCGACGATGTTAAGGAAGATGTCTTCCACCCCTTCCACAACCGGGGTTGCTGGCTGCTCACATTGCTGTTTGGGGTTTGGATGTATCTGGTATACCGGTATTTCAAGCGGCTAAATCTCAGACAACTGGCATCATTTTTATGATTCTTAACTATAGCTACCTAGCCAACTAATATTATCTTTTGAACTGATGGCTGTCATAGCAATGGAGCAATAAGATATCTATATTTGTATTAGTAAAAACCTAAAGTATGGACAAAGCACACAATATTGATAAATTGCAGGGCTACCCCCACTACCCTGCCAGTGAAGATATAACCCTGGCCGGAAACAATAATGGCAAAGTGCCATTGAATGCCGATAATGCACCTGCGCCACCTTATAACGATACTACAGATAGCAGGGATAAAGATGCCCGGATTGTGGAGGGTACCGATGCCGACATTACCCAGGAAGACCTTTGGATGCTGGAATCGAGTGGACAGAATATGGATACACCCGATGGCAGAAATCTTGTGAACAGCTCACTAGACAGTACGGATGCAGATGGCGACCTGCTGAATGAAGATGGCAGCACCTTCCCTGATCTGAGCGGCAGTGACCTTGATGTGCCCGGCAGTGCAGCCGATGATGCCGATGAACTGATAGGTGAAGAGGATGAAGAAAATAATTATTACAGCCTGGGCGGAGACCTGCATGAGAGCCAGGAAGAGAATAAAGGGGAGTAAGGTTGTTTTGCAGATATAAGTCTTTTGAGTGTGTTGCAGCTATTATTGCGACGCACTCTTTTTATTTGCCCTTGCCCTCAGCAACCTGCGGAGACCTTTGAATCCGAGTTCTATTGCTTTCCATTTCAGGTAGCCGCCTATAAATTCAAAGGCCATTCTTTTAAGAATACTGTTCTTCTTTTTTTGCGGAGCAGCATTCTCATATTCTTCTTCGGCTGGGGCGTTCTTTTTTGTGAGCCTGGCTATAACTATATCCCGTGCAATCTGTATCAACGGCTCTGCCAAAGCAAACAACTCATTACCCGAACCGGCCGCAGTATCGTCGTCATCGTCCTTTCCTCCTTTATTGCCTGAAGAAGAAAGAATACCAGATAATAAAAAATTGCCTTGTTCCAGTTTCCCTTTTTTTCTGAGCAAACGGGCTTTCTCCTTTTCCAGGGATTTGATGTCGCTCAGTTTTTTGGGGTAAAGTTTCATTTATTTATACAAAAGCAATAATTACTAAATTACATGAATCGACCCGATTAAAGGTTCCTTTTACAGAACAATTAGTCCTCATCTTCTTCCTCCGCCTTACCGGTTTCTTCTGTCATTACTTCTATAATGCGGCTGCTGAAAAACCGGGTAATCGGTTTGCGGCACACCATAAGCAGAATAAACAGCAGCAGGTAAATGGCAAATACAGTAAGCATAGCCCCCATATTGGAAAGGCCAGCTTCTACAAATACCTCCTTAAGCCCGAACCCTGCAAAAAGCAGGAGACAGAAAAAAACAAACAGGCAAATTAAAGCATACAGAAAATAACTCATCAGGCTGGAGGCAGTAAGTATAAAGTTGATTTTGAGCAACTTTATACGCACCTCAACCCATTCTGAGATTTTACCGAATAATGGTTTTAACTGGTTCAGCATAGTCTGTTATCAGGAATGGTAAATTTCTTCTTCCATGTCCTGTGTTTGTTTTGTTACTTTACTTTTCAGGTTATTGAGGCCTTTTTTCAGTTTCTCAAGGTCTTCTTTACGGGTTTCCTTGTCTGTAGCCAGTATATATCCTACTGCTACTCCTGCAGCTGCGCCTACCAGCAATGTTGCAATGGTGTTGCCTATTTTTGCCATACTAATGAGTTTTAAAGAGTTTAACTAAAGTGGTTTTGAATAATGCTACTAAAATCGTGCCAAAATTACGATACAAAATCAGGATGTGGAATGATGAGCATCAGTAGTCGCTGTTAAAACTAACACAAATTAGAAATTCTTAATGCAAAAATAGCAAACACTTAAAATCAGATCCGTTGCGCCACACTTTAAAAGTGTGGCTCACCTATGCAAATCTATATTACTGAAAAGCCAACCCGAACTTTTTATAGGTTTTTGTGCTTTTATACATTGGCTCCATAATATTGCTTTGCTGGTTATTGCTGCCGCCTCGGTTGTGCATACCGCCGCCTCCGCCACCCATGCGCATACCCATACCCATGCCGCCCATACCACCAAAACCCACACTTGGCCGCATACCGCCGCCACCGCCGCTGCCACGGTTGCCACCATTCTGGCCTTCGGGCCGTTTTACGCCAACTGTTTCAAATATTACGGTCAGTGGTTTCCCTTTGTCCGACCTGATTATTTCCGGCTTAAAGTAAAAAGCTTTGAAAGGTATTTTTGCCTCCCACACCATTTCATTCATAGAGTCCAGGCCTATGCGCACTTCCACCCCGCAACTGTCTTTTTCATTGATGTCGAATTGCAGGTTGCAGCTTTTAAACCCTTGCAATGAAAACTGGCTGGCCTTAGGCATAGCCGCCCTTATTTTATCTTCCAGGTCCATGCGCTGTTTTTGCTCCCTGTCGCGGCCCATACCCTGCTGCCCGCCATCCAGGTGCATTGGCGCAGGCCGGTCGCCATCACCTCCGTCTTTTTTAGCGGTATTGTAATTGGTCATTGGTATTGGATAGTTGATAGCAGTCTCTTCGTTTTTTTCACCCTTACGGTCTATCCATACAGTGAGGCCCTCGCGCAATATCTTCAATTGCGTGGCCGGATCACCGGTTTCCACAGTTATATACAGGTTATCCTTATCGTTGGACACTGCATACCCCAGCATGGCTTTTTCGTCATATTCAGGATAAGGCGATGGCCAGTCTTTACTGTCGCCATCTATTGTTATGGGCGCGGCTTGCCAGTTGCCGGGAAGTCGTTTAGTTTTTGAATGCTTTGCGCTGTGGCAGGATGTAAGCACCGCCGCCACTAACAGGAAGAAAACAAATCTGGTATTATGCACTGAAAATATTTTATACATAAAGATTGAAAATGGCACTAAAATAGATCAACTGTAAAGAAAACATTTTTGACCTTAAATATTCATTAAAGTTTAAGAATAGAATTGAATCAGGGTTTACATTAATAATTATCCCGTTACTTTTGTTTGAGGAACATACACCAAGAATGAGAAAACTGGCTAAACGATTCTTTATAGTATCGGGCATACTACTATTATTGCTCATTGCCACTGCCATTCTGGTACCGCTGTTTTTTAAAGATCAGATTTTAGGTCTGGTTAAAAAAGAAATGAATGAACGGCTTAATGCAAAAGCCGACTTTAAAGACATAAATATTTCCCTGCTCCATCACTTCCCGAACCTCTCTGCTTCTATATCGGGAGTCAGTGTTATAGGAGTAGATACTTTTAGAAACGATACGCTCTTTACAGCTAAAAACCTGGATGTATCGCTTGACCTGATGCAGGCGGTGCATGGCAGTTATGACATCCTGAATATAGCCGTCAACAGCCCTCATATCCATGCCCTGGTACTTGAAGATGGCCGCAGCAACTGGCAGATACTTAGACCTGCCCCACCCTCACCTGCAGGTGTGCCAGGCAGTAAGCAAAGCCCTGTTGCCATTAAGCTCCGGAAATACTCCCTTGAAAACGCATACCTGGATTATGAAGACCGGCGCAATCAAACCCATATCCTCATCAGGAATCTTAACCACCAGGGCCATGGCGATTTTACTGAAGACATTTTCACATTAAGTACCCAAACATCGGTAGCTGCATTGACCATTGCAAAAGGCAGCCTGCCCTACCTTACCGACATAAAAACCACCCTGAACCTGGATCTGCTCATGGATACCAGGGCCCATAAATACACATTGAAAACCGGTGAAATACAGCTCAATAACCTGAAACTGACTGTAAACGGATATGCTCAGGGCACGGATACGAAACAACTGTTCATAGATATAAAATTCAATACCCCATCCAATGATTTTAAAGACTTCCTGTCTATAGTACCGGGAGTTTACCAGGATAATTTTAAGGATATCAAGGCTACGGGTATATTGGCTTTGAATGGACGGATAAAAGGAATAACAGGCAGAAAAGAGACTCCCGGTTACAATATTAATCTGAGTATCGGCAATGGCACATTCCAGTATCCCGGCCTGCCGGGGCATGCGAATGACATACAATTGAAACTGGCTCTGGACAACCCGGATGGTATACCCGACCATGCTGTACTGAACCTGCCCAGATGCCATTTTGTGCTCGATAAACAACCTGTTGATCTGGCCCTCCTGTTAAAAACACCGGTATCTGATCCATGGATTGATGCTACGGTGCATGGGCGTATTGATCTGAACAGGATACAGCAATTTATAAAAACAGATGCCGGAACCCATATTGCGGGCAATATTACTGCCGATGTTGCTATAAAAGGATCGGTGGCTGCGGCACAGAAGCGGCAATATGATAAAATAGATGCATCAGGCACCATAAGGCTTTCTGAATTTTCCTATTCTTCCAAAGACCATCCCGATCCGGTGAACCTCAATAGCATTGTTTTGGATTTTACACCTAAGAATGTTACCCTTTCGGATGTAAAGGGTAACTATAATGGTACCTTCTTCAGCGGCGAAGGATACTTAGACAATCTGCTGAGCTATGCCCTGCATGATGAACCCCTGACCGGCTATTTCAGCTTGGTGGCAAATAAGGTAGACCTGAATAAACTGATCCAAAAACCATCAGGATCGGCCCATACAGAGGGACCAGCTAAAACTGCGGGCAAAAAAACAGAAGGTACTGTTTTCCTGGTACCGGCCAATCTGGATATAACGCTGAATGCATCGGTGGGTGAAGTGAAATTTGACCAGCTGACCATGAACGATTTTAAAACCAAACTGGTAATAAGGAATGAACTGATCAACCTGGAAAAAGTAACCGGCAATGCTCTGGATGGCACCGTAAAAATAGATGGTTACTACTCTACCCATAACGACAAAAAGTACCCAGACATCCAACTGGATTATGTGCTGACGAATGTGGATATACAGCAGACGTATAATTCTTTTGGCATGATGCAGAAGTTGCTGCCGGCTGCAAAGTATCTATCGGGCAGGATTAGCAGTAATTTATCGGTGAGTGGTAAAATGGGGCCCGGCATGGCACCGGTAATGAGCTCCCTGACTGGCAAGGGCGACCTGCTGACGCATAAATGCGTTCTGAGCGGCTACCCGGTTACCGACAGGCTGGGTGATCTGCTGAACCTGCCCCAACTGAAATCATTTGAGCTTGCCGACCGGAAGTTTAATTTCACCTTCGGAAACGGAAGAGTGTATGTGGAGCCATTCAGCATGAAGCTAGGCGATATAGATGCCGGTGTTTCGGGCAGCCACGGCTTCGACCAGACCATGGATTATACGGTGAATATGCTCATTCCAAGGTCGATGATGGGGCTAGGCGCCAATAAACTGCTGCAGGACCTGGTGGCCAAAGCCAACAGCAAGGGCTGGCCGGTGAAGCTGGGCGATAAGGTAAACCTGATAGTAAAAATAACCGGCACCACCACCAACCCGAGGTATGAAACCAACCTGAGGAACATTGCCACTGATGCACTGAAACCTGTAAGAACAGAAATGGAACGGCGGGTAGATAGTATGAAGAATGTGGTGAACGACACCCTGAAATCAATAAAGAAGCAATTACTGAACCAGGCGAAAAAAGAGATTTTAAGACGACTGAGCGGCCAGGATGAATTAAAAAATGGCCTGGATACCTCTGTTGGTGACAGGGTGAAAAATAGCCTGAGGGGGTTGTTTAAAAGGAAGTAGGCACGTGGAATTTGTTATTTCATGGGTCATTTGAATTTTGTTTGTTGGAGCTGGTATCAATATGGAGATGCACCATAATACTATCCATAGCATTTCTTATTTGGGCACTATCCAGGTTACTGAATTCCACACGTTTAAATACAGGCTCATCATGCGGCGCCAGGTGAAAAACCATAAAAGCAGAGTGCATGATAAAGAATATAGCCCCGCCCGATAAGCCTCCCACTGCCACCTTCTTACCGAGGCTGGATGATGTTTTCCTTTCATGCATTTCCTCTATAACCTCCTCATAAATCTCATCTGCCCTCACCTGCTTTTCCTGTCCATCCTGTTGCAATTTATCAAGGAAGCGTTCATGATACCATTTCCGCCGCATATCATCACCCAGGTTTTCCCATGCCTCTTCTATATCCATATAGCGGCTCATATTATGGCTTTCGGTGGCATTCCACTCGGCCAGCCGTGCCTTATAGGCTGCTTTTATCTGAGCTTGCGTGGCCTGGGTAGGGATGTTGAGTATATGATAGTAGTTTTTCATTTTGGGGAATTATAAAGATAGCGCAGGCATTTTAATTACACCCTATTTTAAAATTTTACCTGTGGATAAAAAATGGGGTTTAAATCTGATGAAAGACTTTACTGTAGCGTTTATTAAATTTTTATACATTTCCCATTTACACCCTATTTGCACCCTATTGACACCCTATTGATACCCTGTTTACGCCCTATTCGCACCCTAATGATCTGATTCCCGCCTATGTAATTGTATCGCATTAGCCGATTTTTAAAAGAAAAACTTCAAAGCAAAGCATACAAGGTATAATGAATAAGCATTTAAATATTTATTATGAGCTAAAAGTGCCTGCCAACCTATCTTACAATTATTATTCACCATGTATACCTAGGTATAAAAGGCCTGAAAATGGGTATATTTGGGTATAAAAAGGGTATAAAAAGGTATAATTAGGGTATAATCAGGTATAATTTTCAAAAACCACATAATATATTTTATGCATATTTACAAATCAATACACCTTTATCAATTCCGGCATAAATGTAGAAACGATATTGGGATATGACAAATAAAGATATACACATATTCTGATGTTTGTAAATGTTTGAAGTTGATGTGGTTGAGAGAGTTTTGAGGTGGAAATTGTGGGAGAAATGGCTAGCCATTTCTGATAATTATCTTTCTAGTATTTATGTAAATACCAGATTGTCCGGAGTGGTAGTGTTTGTGTTTGCAATAAAGTCATTGTAGAATCCGTAAGACCTGTTATGTCAAATAGCTGAAAATGGGTAGGGTCTATTGCCATATAAAATGCCGACTTTGAACCAGGGCTAAAATACCATGCGCCAGGTTGTGTTGTATAAGCAGGGGAGAAAGATGTATCACCCAAAATTCCATTGCTGTAGAAAGTAAAGATATTCAAAATGGGATTTGCGAAATACTCACTCGAAGAGTCAATAATTCCATTTGAATTATTATCAGTCCACATATCCGTGAATTTCCATTTATTACCCATTATTACACTTCCTGTATCAATAGGTGTAACCACCTTAACTGCCGGTGTTGATTTTTTCCTGGAACAAGAAACTACTAATAGTGCTGAGAACAATAGAATAACTATTTTATTTAATACCATAATATTATAACACTTGATTTTATTAAGCTGCGAATTTAATGCAACAATTGCAAGATACACCATGAATATGGAGCCTATCGTTTAAAATAAATGTTTCAAAATGCCATCATTTAGCCATTTTTCGAGTTCTGACTTTTCATCGAGTTTTAATAGAAAAATAAGCAATCTATCAGTTTTGAATAAGACTTTATTTGCCTTATAAATTTTGAAAGCCGTATGGAACCCAGACACAGTTCCCTTAACAGTATCTACAATGTTATTATGTTCAATCAGGTATTTTACCCAACCGCCCATGAAATCCTCCATGAGTTCACTGTTATTAAATGATTGAGGAATCATATCAGTGTCATAAGGAAAATTAACAGGACTTCCCAATATCCACTTTTCCAGAAATTTCAAGGCTTCTTCCCTTTTTTCAGATTGCTGAGTGATGGGCGTATTTTCCAGCCAGTTTACACATTTAACAATATCCTTATTATATCGCGGATAATCATTTTTAGTTTTTAGCGTATAATTCTTGGGCACCTCAAATTCCTGAGAAAGTGTTACGTGATTGGAAAAAATCAATGAAATGAATAATGCAAGCCTGACATACATAGTACGCAATTTTAATTTATTATCCTAAGGCTGAAAGTTAGAAATTATTTTCGGGATTATGAATTTGTCTTAATTATAAACAATCCCGCCATTCTCAAATATTTTCCTAATATAATTACCCTAAAACACATTCCAAAAATTATTTTAATTTACTAATTTTGTTTGAGAAACTTGTCCAGTTTATTAAAGCTTGGCTTATTCTAAAAATTGAAAAAGATAATTACACCACCGGAATACGAAACAGCATTGGAAAGATTTGAGCTGATCTTTCAGGCTACTGATGGCACATCAGAGAGTGTTGAAGCTGATGAGCTATCTATGATTATTGCTGATTATGAAAACAGGCATTTTGTAATTGAAGCACCAGACCCGATTGCAGCAATATAATACCGCATGGAACAACAGGGGCTAACCAACAAAGACCTGGATGTGATACGTGGTTTTAAAAGCCGGGTAACTGATATTTTCAATAAAAACCGGAAGCTGAATCTTAATATGGTCAGGAAATTACATAATGCATTGCATATACCTTTGGCATCTCTGGTGAAGGAATACTAATTATTTGCAAATTCAACTTCAGAGCCATGATTGTCGGCAAGTCCCTGAAAAAGGAGACTCGCCTTGGACGGATATTATAATACTATGGTAATCTATTGCCATCTGTTTCTTCGTGCAATTTTATGAATTCGCCTGTTCCATTTTTTAACGCAAGCCTTTCCTAAATAATCATATGTAACCTTGTTAAATGATTCCATCCCATATTCGATTTCAAATTGAATACACGAAGAGCTTACTGATGCATATATAAACCCATCTCCCATCGTTTTTTTATCAAGGCCCCATCCGCCTGGACCACCGTCTCCATTTGTTCCACTCGTTAAAATAATTGGTAAACCTAACTTTATATATATATATGCTAATTCTGTTAACCTGTTTTTGATAGCTAAATTTAGTCTCTGACTGTCAGTATTATAATATTCTAAAGATCCGAAATAATCTATACAATTGATAATATTGTTATATTCCTTATGAATTAATGTCTGAAAACTATCAATTGCACTGTTTTCTTTAAGATTTGAGATTTGAACTCTAAGTAAGATTTCCTTATAATCAAGGCTGTAGAATCTGTCGCTTGAAAATGATAGTTGCACCGGAAGCGAATTTACTTGAGCGGAACCAGCAAAAAAAATAAATGTTGATAATGCAATTAAAAATAGTTTCATAAGACCTGAAAATATAAAACTAAGAAAAAATGTTATACTCTGAAATATTATTTATTATATTATTGAAAAAATACCCTGCCACGCTCCCAAATATTTCCCATGCTAAATTTACATAAAACACATTCCAAAAAGTTATTTTAATTTACTAATTTTGTTTGAGAAAATTGTACAATGAATACCATAACCGTTGAACTGATCAATAATAAGGCTATGCAGTTATTGCAGGATCTGGAAGCATTGCATATTATCCGCCTGCATGAACCAGAAGTTACTCCAAAAATCAAACTATCTGAAAAATACCGGGGTATTCTTTCTAAGGAAGACGGAATAGACCTTAATAAACACACAGATCAAATGAGGAGTGAATGGAACAATATCTGATTGATACAAATTGTGTTTCTGATTATTTATCGGAGTCGTTGCCTTTTAATGGAATGCAGTTTATGGATTCTGTAATTGATCAAGGTCCGAAAATTTCTATTATAACTGAAATAGAATTATTATGTTGGAATACATCAGACGATAAAAAAGTAAATGGCGTAAAGAATTTTATTAATGACAGTACTATTTTCGAAATAACAGCAGATGTTGTCAGGCATTGTGTTAGTGCACGAAAAGGTAAAAAAATTAAAACCCCAGATGCTATTATCGCTGCTACGGCTCTTTCATTAAATTACACACTTTTGACTCATAATGAGAAGGATTTTATAAACATTCCTAAACTCAAAATTGTAAATCCATCTAAATTGTAATTTATATATCATATATTACGTCTTCCTAAAAATCCCCCTCCCCAAATCCCAATTATTTCCCTTACCTTTGCACCTATTTTTTAATAAGTTGCTCGGCGAATGATTCGGCGGTGCTCACCAAGAATCAGACTTACGACTAACGACTTATTACTTACGACTATATAATGAGTAAATACCAGGAATTTAAGGGGTTGAATATGCCTTCCATTGAGCAGCAGGTGCTGGCACAATGGAAAACTGACCGTTGTTTTGAACAGAGTGTGGAGCTGCGCGATGGGGCGGAGCCGTTTGTGTTTTATGAAGGGCCGCCCAGCGCCAATGGCATGCCGGGCATTCACCATGTTATTTCGCGCACACTGAAGGATCTGGTGTGCCGGTACAAGACCATGCAAGGCTACCAGGTGACCCGCAAGGCGGGTTGGGATACCCATGGGCTGCCTATTGAGCTGTTTGTGGAGAAGGAACTGGGCATTACGAAGGAAGATATTGGTAAAAAAATAAGTGTAGAAGACTATAATAAGAAGTGCCGCGAGGTGGTGATGCGGTATAAGGACAAGTGGGAAGAGATAACCGAGAAGATGGGTTATTGGGTGGATATGAGTGATCCTTATATCACATTTGATAATAAATATATTGAATCACTCTGGTGGGCGCTGAAGCAGTTGTTTGAAAAAGACCTGCTGTATAAAAGTGTGAGCATTCAGCCTTACTCCCCTGCCGCAGGTACCGGACTGAGCAGTCATGAGCTGAACCAGCCGGGCACATATAAAGATGTTAAGGATACTACAGTGGTGGCGATGTTCAGCCTCACCCCGGCCCTCTCCAAAGGAGAGGGAGCTCTGGAATTCCTTAATCCGCTTCAGACAAAATTATTTGAAACTGCAAGAAATGCATGGGAGCCTTTTATAAATCTGCCAATTGGCGGCGGACTAGCGGCGGCTGAAACGGCGGCGGCCGTCTACTTCATGGCATGGACTACTACTCCATGGACCCTGCCCAGCAACTGCGGCCTCACGGTAGGGCCGAATATAGATTATGTGCTGGTGCAGACGTTCAACCCCTATACGCATAAGCCTGCCAATGTAATAATGGCTAAAAACCTGCTCAATAAATACTTTAAGCAGGAAGCACAAGAGTCTGATTTTACAATATATACAAGCGAAAGCAAGGCGCTTCCGTGGAAGATAATTGGCGAATACAAAGGCAGCGATCTGGAAGGCCTTAGGTATGACCAACTGATGCCTTTTGACGGCAATACCCGCGATGTAGCCGGTGGCGACCCGTGGCGGGTGATATGCGGCGACTTCGTAACTACCGAGGATGGCACCGGAATTGTGCATACCGCCCCCGCTTTCGGCGCTGATGACTACCGTGTGGGCAAAAAGAACAACATCGGCATACTGACCATGGTGGACAAGCAGGGTAAGTTTAACGACTATACCGGCGAGTTCAGCGGACGATATGTAAAAAACTATAAAGACCAGGAAGGCTACATAGATGTGGATGTGGATATTGCCGTGAAGCTGAAACTGAGTGGCCACGCATTCAAAGTAGAGAAATACGAACATACCTATCCGCATTGCTGGCGCACCGATAAGCCCATCATCTATTATCCGCTCGATGCATGGTTCATACGCACCACAGCAGTAAAGGAAAGGATGATAGAGCTGAACAAGACCATCAACTGGAAGCCAAAAGCGACAGGCGAGGGCCGTTTCGGCAACTGGCTGGAGAATATGGTGGACTGGAACCTGAGCCGTAGCCGGTATTGGGGCACACCCCTGCCGGTATGGGTAAGTGATGATGGATCAATGAAATGCATAGGCAGTATTGATGAATTACTTAAAGAAGCTGCTAAAGCAAATAAAGCACTGGGCCTGAACCAGCTGCTGGAAGAGGTGATGACCGAAACCGATAATGGCGAGCGATTTGGTAATCTTACTTTCAAGCCTACCAAAAAGGAAGATCTGGACCTGCACAAACCATTTGTAGATAATATAATACTGGTATCGGAAAGCGGCCAGCCTATGCGCCGCGAACCCGACCTGATAGATGTATGGTTCGACAGCGGGGCTATGCCCTATGCGCAGTTGCACTACCCGTTTGAAAATCATCCGGGCCGCGACCTGCACAAAAACTTCCCAGCCGACTTTATAGCCGAGGGGGTTGACCAGACCCGCGGATGGTTTTATACCCTCCATGCGCTGGGTGTAATGCTCTTCGACAGCGTGGCTTACAAAACAGTGGTAAGCAACGGCCTGGTGCTGGACAAGAACGGCAATAAAATGAGCAAGCGGCTGGGCAATGTGGTGGATCCGTTCATCACCATTGAAAAATACAGTGCTGATGCCACCCGCTGGTACCTCATCACCAATGCCTCGCCATGGGACAGCTTAAAATTTGACAGTGAAGGAATTAAAGAAGTGCAACGCAAGTATTTCGGAACACTTTATAATACTTACCAATTCTTTGCGCTGTATGCCAATGTAGATAATTTTACATTTAAAGAAGAATATATACCTATCCATCAACGCCCGGAGATAGACCGCTGGATATTGTCTTCGCTGCAGACCCTGGTGATGAATGTAACCAACTACCTTAACGATTATGAGCCCACCCAGGCGGGCAGGGCTATGGAGGTTTTCCTGGACGAGCAACTGAGTAACTGGTATGTGCGCCTTTGCCGCCGCCGGTTCTGGAAAGGGGACTATGAACATGATAAAATTTGTGCATACCAGACCCTTTATGAGTGCCTCGAAACCCTCGCTTTGTTAATGGCGCCAATAGCTCCGTTTTTTGCAGATTGGTTGTTTCAGAACCTGGATGGTGTTACCGGGAAGAACAAAAGCAGATCTGTTCACCTGGCCGATTACCCGGTAGCTGATGAAAGCGAAATAGATACCGACCTCGAAGAGCGCATGAAGCTGGCGCAGGATATTTCATCACTGGTTCTGTCTATACGAAAAAAAGTAAATATTAAAGTAAGGCAGCCATTGCATCGCATACTCATCCCTGTGCTGGATGCCCATACAAAGGATCAGATCAGTAAAATTGAAGACCTGATAAAAAGCGAGGTAAACATAAAAAAAATAGAATACCTTACTGATTCTGAAGGATTTATTAAAAAGAAAGTAAAGCCAAACTTTAAGACACTTGGCGCACGTATGGGCGCCAGAATGAAGGCAGTTGCGAACGCCATTAACCAAATGGGGCAGCACGAAATAGCTTTGCTGGAATCACAAAAAACCTTTTCATTAACCATAGAAAACCAACCAATAGAGATAAAAATTGATGATGTAGAAATTTTTGCCGAGGATATTCCGGGTTGGTCAGTTGCCAATAAAGACAATCTGACGGTAGCGCTGGATATTAATATTACGCCTGAATTGCAAGAAGAAGGCAACGCCAGGGAACTGGTAAACCGTATCCAGAAGATCAGAAAAGAGAGCGGACTGGACGTAACAGACAGGATAAATGTTAATATTCAGGATTTTCCAACACTAAACAGTGCAATAATTAATTATTCTGACTATATTTGCGCGGAAATTTTGGCGGATTCTATTAATATTCTGCCAGTTGTGGAGAACGGAGAGCAGATTGAAGTTAACGATGTAGTGTTGAACATATTTATATATAAAACATCTTAATGTCATGGCAATAGCAAAAAAAACGGCAGGAAAGACTGCACCCATCGCAAAATCCAAATCTGGATCAGGTAAACCTGCCCCTGCCGCCAAAGCTATCGCCAACAAGACCCCTCCGGCAAAAACCCCTGCTAAGAAACCTGCACCTGCAAAAGTTGTAGTGCCGGTAAAAAAAGCAGTTGCAGCAAAAAAAGCAATTGCATCAAAACCAGCAGTCAAGGCAAAAACAGCAGCCAAGGCGGCCCCAGCTAAGAAAACAGCTGATAAACCGCAAAATAATAAAGCTCAGGCTAAAAAGCCGGAAATTAATAACAAGACTAATAAAACAGATAATCATAAAATAGTGAGTAAAAAAAATACCCCGATAGTAACACCTGCAAAGAAGGTTGCACCTGTTAAGAAAGCGGCTCCGGCTGCTAAAACGGCTCCGGCAAAAAATACACCGGCGCCAGCAAAGAAGAAAACTGTTGCCCCTCCACCGGCTAAAAGCCCTGCTAAACCAGCAGCCAAGGCACCTGCTAAACCAGTTCCTAAAGCACCGGTAAAACCTGCGGCCAAGGCTCCAGCCAAACCAGCTCCTAAACCAGCTCCCAAAGCTCCGGCTAAACCCGTTGCAAAGGCTGCACCGGTTAAGGCTGCCCCTGCTCCTCAAAAAGCCCCTGCTCCTGCCCCCGCTCCACGGCCATCGCATGAGAAGAAAGCGCCAATTAAAAAGAAACTGACCATTACCCAGATGCCGGTAAAATTCAATCCGGCTACTCCTAAACCTATGGCCACACCGGCAGCAAGGTCGATAGAAAAGAAACCTACGGTAGTTATTGCCCATCGCAAGATGGAAAATAAATCGAAACTACCGAAGGAGATTGAGAACACCATGGTTACTTATATGCCCGAAACTTACCGATCTATTCTGGATGAACCAGCTCAGCAGCAGGGTCCGGCATACCGGTACAGCGATGAAGACCTGGCTGAATTCAAAGAAATCATTACCAGCAGGCTGGAAGCAGCCCGTAAGGAGCTTAACTATCTTCAGGGCCTCATAACCCGTAAAGACGAAGCCGGCACAGAAGATACCGAAAACCGCTATATGAATATGGAAGACGGCAGCGGAGCAATGGAGCGCGAGCAACTGGCCCAGCTGGCCAGCCGCCAGATCCAGTTTATGAGCCACCTCGAAAAAGCGCTGGTACGTATAGAAAACAAAACATATGGCATATGCCGGGTTACCGGTAAGCTTATAGATAAAGCACGCCTGCGTGCTGTGCCTCATGCTACATTAAGCATTGAAGCCAAAAAGCTGATGGCTGCAAAACAGAATTAATCAGGTTCTTCTTCAAAGAAATTTTCCAGGTCACGCCGCTGTTTCTTAGTGGGGTGACCTGTTTTACTATGGCGCTTGCCGGTGTAAAAGCTGGTGCCCATATGCTGGTTCAATTCCTTCTCTTCTTCGGTGGTTATATCCAGGTAATTTTTTATAGCTTCTTCAAAGGCTACCCTGTTCTGCAGCAGTCCGGTTACCTCAATGGTCCAGCGGCGGGCCGGGGTTTTAATGCTGTAGCGGTCGCCTATGGCTACCAGGCGGGATGGTTTTACATTGGCCCCGTTCCATTTCACCTTGCCCTCATCTATGGCTATGGTAGCCTGTGTGCGGGTTTTGAAAATGCGTATAGCCCAGAGGTATTTATCGAGTCTTGGTTTTTCCATTAGTGGAGGCAAATTTAGAGTAAATCCACTTTAAGATCCTTTATTAAAATAAAAGCTTCACTTACATTAAAATTTAAAATAAATAATTACAACATAATCACTTCTTTTAAAAAATCCTCAGGCGTATAAACAGGCAAAATCGGTATACCTGATTGAAGCTACTCCTTATATCTTATTATGAAATAATCCATATGGTGATAAATTGCAGTCATATATTGCAATGCAACTTCCATATCATCCATATCAGAACAGAGGGCATTAATAGTAATTTCGTTGCTTGCATCAATTATTTTCACATCTGCCAGCAGGTTTAAGAACAATTCTTTTGCGGTCTTTTTTCCGTAGGCCTTTGCGATCCAGTAAGCTGATATGTGCAAAATACCAGGAGTTATAAAAAATTGAATATCTCCATCCACCGATAATTGAAAAATATTCTTTGCTATATCTTAACCTTCCCGTTTCAGGGTAAAGTCGAGCAGGATATTTGCATCAGCGAAAACTTTTAAAAACCATATTTATGTCCCTGTTCCTTGTAATACAACTCTGATAAATCGGCATCTCCAGTTATTAAGGGTTTCTCCAGCTTTTCAATATAATCAATTATGTTGTTTTGCTTAACAGGCCTCGAGATTTTATTAAAATAATCCACTGTTGTCCGACAAAAAATCAAAGGGGTAGCCGAAGCCGCCCCTTTTTCGTAGTTTGGAGTTACCACACAACAAACACGAAAGATGAACCAAAGTAC
>Ga0214164_1000949_pt1 | contig 17566 bp, 20 predicted proteins | sample TroBogepilimnion_13_FD_153003 | JGI IMG/M metagenome (GOLD analysis project Ga0214164, IMG submission 153003) | Freshwater microbial communities from Trout Bog Lake, WI - Practice 03JUN2009 epilimnion v4 | ecosystem: Environmental > Aquatic > Freshwater > Lake > Epilimnion/Euphotic zone ...
AGCGTTAAAAATCATGTCGAGATTAAACGGCGACAAAGTTTTAATTCGTGGTAACCACGATATCTTTAGGGACGACGAGTATCGTATGTACTTTAGAGAATTACGGGCCTACCACGTGATGAATGGACTTATCTTAAGTCATATTCCTGTTCACGAAGCAAGCCTTGGTAGGTTTGGTTGTAATATACACGGACACTTACACGCCAACAGAGTTATGAAGGCGAGAGGTGTTGATGCCCGAACTGGTGAAATCTTATACAGCGATGAGATTGATCCTCGCTACCACTGCGTTTGCGTAGAAGCCACAGACTTTGCTCCAATACTCTTTGAAGACGTTATCAAACGGATTGAAGCAGAGGGAGGCACAGTGGGCTTCCGTAATGGAAACGGTCCTACTATGTAATAATAGTAGTATAAAATAGGGCCTCAGGGCCCTATTTTTTTGGCTCCAGCTTCTAGTCATTCGAATAAATACACTATAATGAATCGGTGTACACGATTACAGAACAACGGAGATAGCACATGTCGCTAAGAATTAGACGCGGAACAGATACCCAAAGATCAAGTATTGTATTCGATCCGGGCGAATTAGCTTGGTGTTTAGACACTAGAAAACTTTATGTAGGTGACGGTTTAACACCAGGCGGGGTAAATGTACTAGCACATATGGCTGGTGTTGGTGTTAGTTTCAACTCAGGAACACAAGCACTAGATTTCAGTCAAGGTAATCTTACATTGACCACAGCTGATATTGCAGAAGATCCTAGTAGATTATACTATACAGATGTAAGAGCCAAAGATGCTGTTGGTGCTATGTTACAAGCTGGTTCAAATACTGGTATAACATTTTCATATGATAGTTCATCACACGCAATTACAGTTAATAGCACAGGTCATCAATTACCCACAGCTTCATTGCCCGGCGATGCTGGCAAATATTTAACTTTAGACAACAGCGGAAACCCTGTTTGGCATAACCCTCCAATTCAAGGAGGACTAAGTCTTCCTAGTTTTGGCGGCACTGAGATTGGCAAATATCTTACAACTGATGGTACCTATCTAGTATGGGCAGACGTAGCTATCAACAGTTTAGTTAACGGAGCGTTCCATGTTGATTTAGATTCTGCTGGCAATTTAAAAACATCAGGCACTATCAAATTACCCAGCACTGCCGATATTGTTAGAGAAACCGGAGTAAGCACAGGTATATATACCAGTGTGTTAGGTGGATTGGGCAGTGTTAGTGCAGATACTAGTCCAAGTCTAGGCGGTAATTTATCAGCGGGTAGCTACAATATATCTAACGTAGGCACTTTAAGTGCCACAACATTATCAGCTACCACAGTTACAACTGCAACAGTATCAGCTACAACAGTATCAGCTACAACAGTATCAGCCACTCAGTTGTCAACTAACACAACTTCTATTAAGTCTGACGGCAGTATTGTAAGTACCTATTTTTCACAATTTACAGATCCCCTGTTATCGATAGGCACAACATCTAGCCCTAATACGCTGAGTATTACATCAACAAAAGAATTTTTACAATTAAATGGAGTAGTAGGCAATTCCGGCGGGGCTCCAGCTATTACAAATCAGATATCTAGAGGAACATTAACAGTTCCGTTGGCTGTGCAACCAAATGACGCATTGTCTTTAATACGAGTATTTGGATACGATGGCTCAAACTATGTAATTTCTGGAGCATTTGGTATGGGTGTAGATCCAGCCAGCCCAGTAACTACAGGTTCTGTTCCTGGTGCATTTTTTGTGAAAACTGTGGGTGCTAGTGGACCATATAATTTGACTTTTAACTCTAACGGCATATTCTCAGTTCCAGTGGTTCAAACTGGGTCTTTTTCAGGAAGCGGTTCATACCCAACACCTACAGCAGGTATGATTATTTTTGATAGCCAAACTAATCATTTTGTCGGGTATGATGGTTCTAGCTGGAAACAACTAGATAACTAACGTGAAGTTTATAGGCAATTATAGTAGTTGGATAAATCCAGCATGGATAATTTTCCTAAAACAAACTCGAGGTTTGGGAAGACCAATAGAAGGCAAAATTTCTAATAGCGATCAAGCAAGACTAGAGCGCGAAAAGGCCATAATGGCAGGATACGATCAAAACACAATACAATTTTATCAGTTCAGTGATAAAAATTTTCCTTTTGAAGTAAATCCTCCTTTTATAAAAGATGAGTTCGATTGGTGGATAACAAAAATGCTTCCAGGTAACTTTATGCCTATGCACGTCGACCCGCATACAATTTATCAACCCGACGCAGTGAGGTACTGGATGCCGCTTCAGGATTGGGAACCAGGTCATGTGTTCATGTACAATAACACCGTTGTCGTAGATTATAAAGCAGGAGATGTTTACCAGTGGGATGATGCTAAGGAACTACACGGTGCCTGCAATATAGGACATACTTTAAGATTAGCTTTTCAATTCAGTACCACACCTTCAAAGTAATTGATAAATTACTTTATGAAAAGACATCCTTGGTATATTGACTACTACGAACCAATTCACGATAATTTATTAAATTTGTCCAATAACATTTGTTACGATAAAATTTTAATTAATAAAATAAATGTGGATGCAAGTCTGTGTAATTTATTCCAATACCCTGATGCTGCCAAGACCTATAATGTACTTTCCAATTATTGTAATATAGATGTAAAAAATTTAGCAATAGGTTACGGCGCTGGGGATATTATTCATAGTTTGATGATATATTTTAAAAATCTCAGTATTGGAATTCTTACTCCAACTTACGAACTTGCTCAAACTTTTGCATTAAATTTAGGATTAACTGTTTTTAATTCTCATAATTTCGATGATATAAAAACTGATGTATTGTATATTGCTAATCCTAACGGTGTTACCGGGAAAGCTATAACTAAAGATCAGGTGTTATCATTACTACCAAAATACAAATACATAATAGTAGACGAGGCTTATGCTGATTTTTGTTCTATAGATTGTTCTGTAGCAAAAGAATCCTTGAATGTTAACAATTTAATCGTGGTTAAAAGTTTAAGTAAAAGTGTGGCATCTCCTGGTTTAAGATTTGGATGGTGTATATCTAACAAAAAAATTATAGAAGAATTACAAGATATTAGATCATCTACTGTTGTTACAGGTATTACACATCATTTACTTGAGCAATTATTAAATGAATGTCCAGCACACATTGATCGTATGATTCAAACAAAAAATTATATTGAAAACAAATATTCTTGTATTCCTTCTAACGGTAATTTTGTTTTGTTTAAAAAAGATCCAAAATTAAAATGTAAAATAAAAAAAACAGTAGAAGGTCATTTCCGTATGTCATTAACCGATATAGAAACATTTAGAAAAATAGAAAATGACTCTGCTACCGCATAGATATTTACAGCAAACACCTATTTCTGATTTTATGTCAACGCTACAAAGCGTACAATTAAATCCAACTGAACTTTGCAATCGAACTTGTGTGTTTTGTCCAAGAAATGATTCCACGCTTTATAAGAATTCAAATAGGCATATGACCATAGCCACTTGCAAAAAAATAGGTAATCAGCTGTCTGAATTTAATTTTAAAGGCAGGGTGGGGTTAGTAGGATTTGGAGAACCCTTGCTTAATCCCAAGTTAGTTGATTGCATTGCCGCATTAAAAAGTAACTGTCCGTCAATAACATGGATTGAAGTTAACACAAATGGTGACTTTTTAAATCGCGATGTAGTTGAATCGTTGAGTCAAGCAGGATGCACCGATATTGCCGTAAGTATGTACGATCAAGATGACACAGACAAATATCAAGAGATGTTCAATAATATTAATATCAATTATGTGTTGAGACATCACTATGATAAATCAAAAGATTATAACTTGTCTTTGGTTAATAGGATAGATATACTAAAAAAGAATGTCCAAGAAATTAATAAAAACTCATGCTACATACCTTTTTATAAAATGTTCATAGATTGGAATGGTGATTTTTTATTGTGTGATCAAGACTGGGGTAGAGAATCTAAAAAATACAATATCAATAATATTAGTGTTGCAAATTTTTGGACTAGTAAACTAGATCGATATAGAATTAATTTAGCTAAGGGAAATAGAAATCTTCAGAGGCCTTGTAGTAGTTGTAATGTACACGGCCGATTGCATGGGCAGGCAAGTTTTGAATTTATAGATAAACTACTTGTTGATTTGTAACTTGTAGTAATCCTCAAAACTTATAATTTTAGGATTCCAATGTTCTAAGTTATACATACCATTTTTTACATTTAAAAAACTGATCTTGAAATACCGAAATATTTAATTTCCAAAAAGTTTGCAAATGTCCCCTGTACTCTTTTTCAAAAGCTCTAGTTAACACACCCGTTTTTTCTAGACTAGGACCCCAAATAGTATGTACTAATCGTTGTGTACCTACTTCACTAGGGTGGCTAGTTATATATAAATCTTCCCAAGGTGGTGCCCACTCTATACAAGCTGGCATTAGGTATTGTGCTGTAACATGCTGATGATTAATAATTTGATTACGGGTGCGTAATGTATTTGTAGGTAATAAATTTGTAAGTACACAAGTTCTAGCACAAATACGATATCCTTCGTCTATGCTATGTGCCGCGACACTGCCCACAGCACGATCGTTATAGTATAGTATCCAAACACGCCAATCATTTTCATTGCGAAAACAGTCAATCATTGCTTCTCGACTAGCGTTGTTTACAAATCCTCTACGGTCAGCTTCTTTGTAAAAGTCTGTAAGATCTAAATCTTCTGTCCAAGGAATTACAGTATACATTTAACACGCTCGATAAATTCTTGTGGATAATTTGTACTAAAACTAGCCCAACATAGTTGATCCATAACTGTCCAAGGTTGAGGCTTATCCCATTCAATACCCAATGTATCTAAATGCTTACGCATTTCATCTTGTCTAGTTGTGTATATATGACTCTCGACATCACTTACACTAATATTGGACTCATCTTCATGATAGGTAAAAAAATAATTTATACTCTTAAGATGACTATCAACTACAAAATAACTGCTAGGGTGCATACTGTACTTGTGCCATTTATGTGACTTGTGAGCCTTAATAATATTAATCATTTGATCTTGCCAATCAGGAACAACCTTATCATAGTTTTCCTGATTACAACCTGCTTGTTCCCAAAAGTCTGGTCCGTCAATCTTGAGATAAATTTTACGTTCGGGCACATTGACTTCCAATATTTCTGGAACTAAATCTGGATTATGGTATGTCATATTATGTAGGTAGTGCATCTCTCTATCCCATTTTTCCAACATCAATTCAGGATTGATGACCTGATTCTTTCCTTGATGATATTCAGTATCATTGTGAAACCACTGAACAAATGTTTTTTTATCGGCACTGATCAAACTGGTGTAGACAAGATTATTCCTGCATAGTCCGTATTTGGGTACGTTATTATAATAGTATTCGTATTTCATGAAATATTTATGACCAACAGTGGGATCCATAAATATTTTATGAGCTATTATCCAACCAACACTACTAAGCCCCCTTTTCTTTTTATACATATTCCAAAAACAGCCGGTACCTCCATTGGAGAATGGATGTATAAGTTTTATGGACACCATAATGTTGTCATACACAAACATGCGCCCATATCCTATAAAAATTTGAGACAACTAGATATGCCTAGTTTTTGTGTAGTTAGGAATCCTTTTTCAAGAGCTGTGAGTTTATATCAGGAATTTGGAAGTATTGTAAATGAAAATCGTGCAGAGACTATTTTTAATATCAAAAGTATTACTTTAAAAGATTGGGAAAAAGGATTTGATTATTTTATACAGCACCTTTTTGATGTAGTGCTTACCCAGTATAACGATGACATTCCCATTAGTCCATCTTTTACCCAGATGAGTTACATCGCTATCGATAATGTGATTAAAGTTGATAATATTTTAAGATTTGAAAATTTAAAACAAGATTTCAAACAGATACAAACACTTGTGAATCATCATGTAGATTTAGATAGATGGAAAGTTGGGAAGTTTGATCATCTTAAAAATTACAAAACTGTTTATACAGACAACAGTAAACGTCTTATTGAAAATATCTATAAAGAAGATTTAGAAAAATTCAGTTACGTATTTTAATAAAAGTCTATATTTCCCAAACCTATCGTATTTCTAAATTGCGGTGTGAATATCCCGTCTATTCGCAAGCTATAAGTTTGTTTATTGGTTCGACCACCTGCATGCCAATCTTGATCGTTAAAAAATGTAGCATGACTTTCTACCAATATCTTGTCATCTGCACCATCCCAGATATAAAAAGGTTTATCTAAATTTGGCCTAAGATGTAAAAACTCATGTCTGTGATCAAAGTAATCGTGTTCATGAGGCAATATCAAATCTCTATGGAGCGGCATTAAACAGTCGTGTTCTGCTTTAAAAAATATGATTCTTCCTAAATGTTCAAAAACTGTTCCTTCTAAAGACTTAAGCCACTGAACTAACTCTGGAAATAACTCAGCATCTGGTGTCCAGGCCTTTTCCTCAAATCTAGTTTCCCACCCACCTTGTTCTGTTTTTAAAAATACAAACTGATAAGGATCGTAGGCACCTAAAGCTAATTTTAAGAACATTACAAACTGTTCACGATTACTATATTCCCCAATTTCGTGTCCTATTATTTTTATTTCATGGTTGTCAGGCAAAGCATGATATTCTTCAAGAGCTTGGTACAAAGGTTTAAAGGTCAATTCATATGCATTATCGCATCCACCAGGCTTAACTATATTGCCTTCTTTTTTGTACTTAGATAAAACCAATCCTTTACATATTTTATAATGTAATTTTTTAAACCCTTCAATATCAATAAAAGAATCTAAATTAAGATATGGTTTTGAGTTGATGCCTTTTATCATTTAAATCTCACTGGGATTGAATCTATAATTTTTTTAAAATTTTCGAAGTATTCTTTTTCAATTTTTAATTTTAAACTATTATTACTGTATGAAAAATCAGCAATAACTCCTTTCTTAGACATGATATTCAACCAAGGACTTAATTTATCATCAATATCAAATCTGCTGTAAACAAGGGCATTTATATCTACGTCTATCGGGTTTTTCAAAATGTTATCATCGAGCAATCGCCTAACCACTAACTGTACGCGATCATTACTACCAAAATTAACAGCACTGTGTCTGCGGCCAGCATCCATTAAATACCAAACTCCAATTTGGTTTGTCTTGTGCATAATATCGTTGTCAAGATCTATCAGATATGTCTGCTCACCTGTAATGGCCAAGTGCCATCTATCATCAATATCCGCATGACTAGTATAGCAGGATTTTATTTCAAGATTGATCAACCTAGCTTCGCCTATATCGGCACCTAAGGAATTTAAAATTTCCTCCCATACTGTATTTTTGTATTCAGGTTTTATTTCCCAATGGTCATAAAAAAACCTACCACATGGTTGATTCAAAGTTATTTTGCCTTTTATTGATGAGGCTAAATTTACAGCTTTTTCAAGCAAATTGGAGTCCACAGCAAAACCTGTTTCAGTAATCATATCGTATTTATTAAGTAAATATACTATGAAAGTTTTTATTGGATACGATAGCAAAGAAGACATAGCATACCGCGTGTGCGAGTATTCTATCAAAAAAAATTCTTCAATTGTGTTAGATATCAAGGCTCTAGATCAGCAGGATCTTAGAACATCAAACTTGTATTGGCGAAAATCAGATGCTCGCAGTTCGACCGAATTTACATTTACTAGATTTCTAGTACCTGCAATAATGCAATATCAAGGTTGGGCGTTGTTTTGCGATTCAGACTTTTTATGGGTAGATGATGTAAACAAATTGTTTTCACAGATTGATAATAGATATGCCGTTATGGTGGTACAGCACAATTACCAACCAAAATTAACAACCAAGAAGACTGACTGTAAGCAGTATATCTATCCTAGAAAAAATTGGTCATCCATGATACTTTGGAATTGTGGTCATCATAAAAATAAACTGCTAACTCCTAGCATAGTGAATACTAGCTCTGGAGAATTTTTACATAGGTTTATGTGGCTTGAAGATATTGATGTTGGCAGTATTGATAGATCTTGGAATTGGTTAGTAAACTGGTATCACGACGGCAATCCCAGTGCCATACATTTTACCGAAGGCGGGCCTTGGTTGGATGACTATAAGAATTGTGAGTATTCTGTAGAATGGAATCAATATAATAATGCTAGACTTCTTGTTGGATAAAATCCAAAATTACAATGACCCCCAGCTTCACTCTATCAACCAGGGCGAGTATTATATTGATTACCTCGATCAAGGCATATTGTTGTCGGGTCCTGGTTCTGTAGTATTGTTCTCAAATGATGGAAAGATTTTTAGGTTAGGAAATCGAGTCAACGCTAATGACTGGAATATGCATTGTGCATTATACGAGACCTTGATCGATAATTCCTCTATAAGGATAGAAATCCCTTTATCTAGAGAAGTTACACAAGGCTTGGATTTCACTATCATACAACGACCCAACAATCAACTAGGGATAAATTTTATAGATGAAATTTACCTTAACAATATTGATCAGAAATACTTTATTGATTATGTTGACCAAGTTTCAGATATGTTGTACTATATTGCACCCTTAGTTAAAAAACTTGAATTAGGGTATCCAACAGATTTGCTTGCGCCTTTTAAGAGGAACAAAGACGATATAGGATATTTTTGGATTGATTTTAAAAGATGGAATTTGAATCCTAGCACCTTTTACGAAAAAAAAATACGCACCTTGTATTTGATATTGTTATCTTTAAAAAATATAGATCCGTTACCAATAATGATAAAGGCAGAGAGTGCGTGGGGAAATATTTTAAAAAAATGATCACAATTTACAAAGTTAAAAAAAATAACAAAGTTATAAAAGAAGGATTGTCACCTACATTTTATGTGCATGGGATGATGTCATCCATCATGGAAAAAAATGATCCAGACAGTATTGAAATTGAGTTTGAAAATAAAATAATTTTAACCATGCTATCACCGAGATTACTATTTGAACAAAAACCAAATAATGTTTCTAGCGAACAACATATAAGATGGTTTTCAGGATGTCGATATCTATGAAGTTAAAAAAAGCCACAGAGTATAGTTTGAAATATCTAGAAATTGATAGACCTCAGCCCCTATCAGATTTAAAAATTGAACAGATGCAAATGGACATTTTAAATGGCGGTATGGATGATAAAGATATTAGCGATCAGGTGTATGTTAATTTTAAAACAGAATTGACAAACTGGATATTATCTAGTAAACTTAATTGTATTACAGGGATAGATAAATTTGAACGTGTGGATATTATAAATGGGTGTACACAGTTTATAGATACAGTTTATATGAATGGTCCTGTGCAAGTACTAGACGGGGATTATAGATATCATGCAAGACTAGGCAATCAGTACACACAACCGGGATTTCTAAATGAAAAGAAACAATTGATAATTGCTTGGCCATTTCCTAGCACAGGAGCTACCCATGTAAAAATGAAAGAAATATTAGATGAAGCAGGAGAAAAAGACATTAGTGTGCATGTGGATGGTGCTTGGTTTACTTGCTGCCGCGGAATTGATTTCGATATGTCTCATCCAGCAATTAAGTCATTCGCTATAAGTTTAAGTAAAGGTTTAGGTTTAGGGTGGAATCGTGTAGGTTTACGATGGACTAAGAGCAATGATACCGATGCTATTACCATTATGAACGATTTTAATATGAATCTACGTGCGCCAGCAATGATAGGTCTACACTTTTTACGCAATCTTAATCCAGACTATTTGTGGAATACATACGGCAATATTTACTTTAAGATATGTAAAGACTTTGATCTCGAACCAACCAAAAGCATTTATCTTGCTCTTAAGAATAATCAACCAGTAGGGCTAAGTCCTTTAATAAGATATGTTGCCGAACATTAATCCCCCTACATTCTGTCTACATCCGTTTACTGGTTTGGCTACTAGAGAAGACGGTGCTATATGTGCCTGTTGCCGTAGTCATCCTGTGGGTAATATACAAGAACAAACACTTGAAGAAATTTGGAACAATGACAATATGAAACGTATTCGGTGGCAAGTGCTTAATAATCATCGTCCTCCAGAATGCGAACCTTGTTTTAGTTTAGAAGATCAAGGTGTTGAAAGTCTACGGTTAAGGCATATATTAGGTAAAATACCTGAAGCACGAAGTAGGCTATATCCTTACGCTGTTAAAAATATAAATCCAGATTTTTCTATGCCTTTTGAAATTCCTACCATGGAATTAAAATTAAATAATTTGTGTAATCTTAAATGTCGTATGTGCCATCCTATGGACAGTACTAGTTGGAATGATTGGAGTGAAGTAAAAGACTTTTACAAAGCAGAAGGTAATATTATGTATGCTATTGTAGAAGAACACAACTTGGAAAATAAACCCCATTTAGATAATTTTCAAGATAACCCTGCTTGGTGGGCAAGTTTAGAAAAAAATCTTCCTTTCTTTCGCCGTGTGGAATTTGCTGGGGGCGAACCCTTGATGGATCCACAACACTATCGTATACTAGATATGCTTGCACCTTACGGACATCAAATTGAAATCAAATATGCTACTAACCTAAGTATGCTGGGTAAGAGCAATCGAACAGTTTGGCAATACTGGCCCAAATTCAAAAGTGTAGCAGTCAATGTAAGCATTGATGGCCTAGGGTCGAGCTATGAATATGTGCGTGGCAACGCATCATGGGTAGAGCTAGTTAACAATATAAAACAAATACAGACTATACCTAACATTAGTCGTATAGTCGGTGCTGTAACTGTTCAAATTAGCAATGTACTAATATTAGATAAAATGATCGAATACTTCTTAAATGATCTTGGAATTGTATTCCATACACATCGTGTGGAGTATCCTAAACTGCTATCTGCACAAGTATTACCTAGAGAATTACAAGTGCTAGCTATAACAAAACTTCGTGCTGTTGAACAAAGACTGGAAGAATTTAATTTAGTCAAACAACATCCAGAGCTGTTAGCTTATACTAGAGGACAAATACAAGATAACATAAATTATCTAATGGCCCGAGATCAAAGTGATAAATGGGCAGACTGTGTAGAGTTCAATCGAAGATTGGATATAAGTCGAAAACAAAGTTTTACAGATGCCACTCCGGAGTTTAAACAGTATGTATAAGGTTGCTAACCGATGGGACCATACTAATACTGTTAAGATTGAATGGAATATTGGCAAACGTTGTAACTACAACTGTAGCTATTGCCCAAGTGAAATACACGATAGTACTAGCCCGCACACTGATATTCAAATACTTAAATCTACTATAGATCGATTGGTAGCATTGGATAAACCTATACGTTTAAGTTTTACAGGCGGTGAACCTACTGTGCATCCTAAGTTCAGCGAACTTATAAAATATGCTAGGCATAAAGGTATACAGTGGATTAGTGTAACAACTAACGGAACATTGCCTTATGAGTTTTATGCTAGTCTGCCTGTAGATCAATATGTGTTTAGTTTGCATTTAGAATATGACTGGATGCGTGTATACAACACTATGAGTAAAATTGCTGATATGACCGAGATTAAACTTATAGCACAGATTATGTGCCATCATGATCATGAGAACTCAGCAGTTACATTATTTGCTAGATGCCTTACAGATCATATTCCTGCAACACTAAGACGCATACGTTGGACTCAGGGTGATCATGATTTGTTCAATGATATGCGATATCATCCCGATTATCTTAATTGGATTAAACAACAAGAAGCCACAGTACAAGCCAACACGTTATTGTTCTATAAAGATAAGCCTATGGAACAACTACATGCCAACGATGTTATTAAACTACATTTAAACAAATATAAAGGTTGGACTTGCAACGCAGGTATAGAAAGCCTTATGATAAACTGGGATGGAGATGTACACAGAGCGACTTGTAGGGTTGGTAGTAGTTTAGGCAACATATATAAAGGAGAATTTGTTGCACCTAGCGAACCCGTAACTTGTGACCGTAATTTCTGTACCTGCGCGGCAGATATTCCTCTTACAAAATATGCGCCAACTCAGGAAAAACTTGTTTAAAATCAGTACTACGTAGTTTGTCCATTTTGGTTATGTATTCAGTAAAATCTGGCAACAAGTTGGTTTGGTCTTCAGCATCCATCCAATCCAGTATGCCTTCCCAACGCTGCCATCCGTAAGGATTTGTTTTCCAAAACTCTGCATCTTGTGTATAGTTTTCCCATAGCCACTGTTTTAATTCAGCAAATAGCTTGCGTACTTCGAGTTTATCTGTTTTAGGTAATACACGCAAACTTAACCACGTTGGGATCCAAACCAAATGCACACCTAAAAGACCGCCTCCAATAACTTGCCCTGCCGCGTTGGTATCAAAGTTTATTTTCTTGAATTTCATAAGTACTTTCCACTTGATAAAATCCGGAATGTGTTTTATATTGAGTATTTGCACAGCACAAGCAATTTGTATTTGAATATTGTCAGGCGTGTTATCCAATTTTATCAAATTGTTTTCCACATCTTTCCAATCCAAGGGATAACGTATGTATTCTCCGCGATTGTCTATTCCATCCAGGCTTACACCGACTTTTACTTTTTTGAATTCTTTCCATATATCGATGATTTCATCCGACACAAGAGTGCCATTGGTGTTATATCTTAAACTTATTTGCTTGGAATATCCGCGTTTAATAATTTCTAAAAGAAATACTTTATGTTCTTTGATCAACAGAGGCTCGCCACCTGCAAAGTATAATTGTTTGATATTAGGTATCTGGTCGTATATTTGGTTCCAAAATTCAGGATTTTCGTGCCATCGATTGTTATGATTGTTTTCATCCCACCCCATTTGTTTTTTAATCAAGGGGCTTTGAAATAAAGGATATACTTTTTTATAATCGGCAGTCCACAAACTACTATCATGCGGGCTACACATGATACATTTAAGATTACAAGTACTACCCAATCTCAGATCCAGATATTGTAATTTATAAGGTACACTGCCGTCCTCTTGGGTTTCTGCAATAAGCTCTGCAATGTCAAGTTTCTCATTTAGGAACCAAGTACCTGTTTCCCATATCCTCTTACTAACCACGCCCTGGGTTTCTTCTTTGTAGCATTTCAAACAACTTGCCGGTACTTCCCCTGCCAGCATTGTTTTACGAACAGATTTCATGTATGAATTGTTAAAAGCTTCGGTAGGCAGATCGTTAGAAAAATTAGCTGGCAGACCGTTTTCTTTTTTGACTAGGCCTACAGAATAATCTCCGCTGTCTGCACCACTGGCATTGGCCACGCAACATATTCTCATATCACCGTTGGGTCGAGTGGCTAAATGTATCCACGGTAAAACACAAAAACTTTTGCTACCAGTAACTTCGGTAATCTTTTGCTGCCATGTGCCTAGCTGGGTGTCTACAGGCTGAATCCAAAAAGTTTTACTCATCAAATTTCTCTAGATCTAAAAATTGATCTCTGCACTGACTGATCTCAACATTTGGAACTTTTCCGCAAACCCGGGCGCACATCAAAATTGATTTATTTTCGAATCCTTGATTCCATACAGTTTGCCATTGCTCACTATCCACTATACTCTCTATGCTATTATGGCGCAAATCCAGTTGTTGCATGCCACCCATTAGTTCAATAGTTTTATTTAAAGAAGCAGTGCTTTCATTCATAAAATCAAACACTAGTTTATTAGGTGTAGAATATTGATATGGTACACTGCCTAGAAAGCAACAGGGCCACAAGTGTCCCAGGGCATCTATGTACACACTTTTTTGTTGTTCAACTTGGCACGTGATAGTTGAAGCTTTGATAACTTCCTTGTAATTTTCCACTGTTTTTCTATCGATGAATGCAATTTTTTTCGTGCTAGGAGGTAGCAATGTATATACAGTATCTCCGTTATTGTCGTAAACATCAAATTGTTTTGTGCCTATGAATCTACTGGTTTGTTTTTCTTGAAAACTTTCGAAACCCAGTTCACGTGCATATTCTCTTGCCTTTTCCAGTTGATGCTCGTTGTGTTTGAACGTTATAAAATTCCATCTGGCTTTGCCGCCTGCTTTTATAAAGGCTTTGGCATTTCTTATAATTGTGTTATAATCTGTTCCAATTCTATACAAACTATGAGTATCTTCGAATCCATCTATACCAAACAAGACCAAGTGGTTTTCTGGTAAAGCTTCAGCCAAATTTTTCCACCAGGATACGGATCTTGCGCTTCCATTAGTATGAATTTGGATATTGATATACTTATTTTCTTTCTTGGTATACTCTAGAATAGGTATTAAATTTTTGTTAAGAATTGGATCTCCAAAATTTCCACACATGCTTATTGAACCAATTTGTTTAATAAATTCTGGAGTCACTGCATGTTTGTAAAACGACAAATCCATATTTTTTTCTATAAGATTGGGATTTACAAGGCCGCCGTGATGATTTCTTGCACACATAGGGCACTTGGCTTGACATAAAGATGATACCTCTATGTGAAGGGCTTGAAGTTCGTTGTATTTGTACATGTTTTTAGTTGTCCAACTGATAATACTTATCACATGTGTAATACCATGTTAAGGTAATAATCAAAATATTTTTCATCATTTCATTTATTTCCTATGACCATCCATCTTGTATAAAGTGGTAATTCTAATTGTCCCATCCACATTACATTTATACTGCACTGAGAATTGAACTCCTCCAAACTTTCAGCAATCCTAACATGTTCGTCTATGGCATAATTGTTACTTTGTAGCACAAGCAAACAGTTTTTGGGCATGAGATCTAACCATTGTTGATACTGTGATTGTGTTATGTGTTCACAACTGGTATTGATCACAATGCCTGCATTACTAATCGAACTGCACATGTCTGCTGAAATAGCTGTAAATCTTCCTTGCATTTCCTCGCCCTTGTTCATCATGCTTGCAATCTTTTCACAAGCAGGATCTATATCAATACTGCGTATTTTAGACACAGGTATAGTGCTTTGAAAAAGCATACTAGCTAATACACCCACCCACCCACCATAGATATCAATATCATACGACCCACAAGTAATACCAAGATGCATGGTCAAAGTTTCAATTAACCATTCCTTGCTTTGCAGTTGTCCTCTCCAAAACGCATCCATGGTCCTGATAGGATCCGGGCTCTGACGGATGGCTTGCATCCAGTAGTGTAAATGGTCGGTATCAATTTGCATGAATGGGTATAACTTTATTATAATTATTTTTTTGCTTGGGTAAAATGGTTTCTATCATACAATGGCAAAATGTACTTTTGCAATTGGTGGGTTGTATCCTGGGCTGGAATTCTTCAACAAAATTTTCAGAATACAAATTGTAATGTTTAGTTTCTCCAAACAACAGTTGCTTACATGCACCAGTTATTTCACCGCTACGAGGGATCGTTACCCAATCCACACCTAGATTACAATCCCATCCATAAAAATTATTTAATTTTTTAAGTAACACTTCATTGTCTTTTAATCTATGCACAACTCCTGCATCATCAGTAACTTTGACTTTACTGGTATAGTGTTTATTGTTTTTTAAAAACCAGAAAATATTGGCGCTACGGGCTTTATGTTTTTCCATTACAGCTATCTGTTCCGGAGTGTATTTAAGGCCAGGATAGATAAGTTCTACATATCGTATAGTCCACTTGTACTTGCTCTTCATCATATAGTCTATATAATTTATGCACTTCTCCCATTCTCCTGGCCTAGGATCCATCATGGTAGAAACACTGACAACAGTATTGTTTTTATATAAAACATCAGCAACATTTCTAAAATGTTCGATATCCACATATTCACTATGCAAACTAAGAGTTACCCGATCAAAATACGGGCTTATCATTTGCCAATACTCGAGATCCTTAGATCCATTAGAACTCATGTTAATCATACAATCAAAGTTTTCTTTTAACCAAGTTATTAGCTGAGGCAATTTTTTCCAGTGTGTAGGTTCGCCACCAATAAAATAAAAATCAAATTTATTTTTATTAGTGTGTTCTTTGTAATAGTTGATAAGATGTGTCAAATTAGTTTTCATTAATTCTAGATCAGGCCAATAATCAGAACCAGAATTCAATTCAGGACTACAATAATAACATTTATAATTACAAATATTTCCTAGGCTTATATCAAATCTTAAGATATTGCTAGGCCATCCATTATGTACACTGGTTATATTCATTTTTGTTTTGGTATTTTATTATCAGCTGAACTCACACACCTATGTGTGGTACATTGCTTAGGTTCAATCAATAGATTAAATTTTGCTAACGTTCCTAACGATTCGTCATTACAACTATACGCTCTTTTTATTTCATTACCTCTTATTATAACACTCTGATAACCGCTATTGCAAGTCCAACCGGCAAACTGATTAAACCCTAAGGCGTTAAATCTTTCTGCTTGATCAATAAAATAGTTACTTGTGCCATCGGTTAGGCGAATTTGATACCCTTCTTGTTGAGTAAAATCATTCTGCATGATATCAATCATTTCAGAAGTATAACCATCTACTACAGCCGTAGCTGTATCGTTACTTTGTGGTTTGAGTGTTACATTAATTCCACGGTCTCGAAATCGTTTACAACGTTCTAAAGTTTCAAAAAATACATCTGGCATCATAACTTGATTGATTGTTACATGCACACCGTTATACATCAACTGTAAACACTTGTCGCCAAATTCTTGTTCTCGAGCAAATTCTGCATGGAAACTAGCTGTTATACTTTTTCTCTGTAGTACTGATGTAACGTCACACCAAGTATTCCACCACTTTGATCCAGGACTTAAATTAGTGGTCATATGTATACTTTGATATGTACTGGTTGTTTCATCCAAATGTCTAATTAAATCAATTAGTTGTTTATAGGCTGTTGGTTCGCCTCCACTAAAACTCCAGTGGAATTCGGTGAATCCGTTCAAACCAGCTTGACGTTTTATCTCATCTACTGTAGACTTATACACTTCTAATGTTTGGTAATCCAAACTATCACTACGAGCATAGGGCCAGCAGTATGAACATTTGTAGTTACAAAATCTGCCCAATATCCAACTTATGTTAAATAAAGGACGATCCAACATTGTTTGTTGTCCAAACCGTTGTATTTTTTCGAATGGTATAAGAGAGAAATTCATTGACAGTATTTACACAAAGTGTTATAATCGCTGTATGGACGTGAGTGTAACTGGTAAACCTCCTCCTAGTAAGCTGACCCCCGGCTGAACGGAGGGTACGGGGCTTGGTCTTAGACTGCCTTTGGAAGTTCGAATCTTCCCGTCCATACCATTTTATATATTATTTAATATGAAAAAAATAGCAAGTAGTCCAGAACGTCATACTTTCCAAAAGGAAGGGTATATCAAACGCTGTGAGAAAGAAGGCAAAGAACCCAATTCCGACTATGTGGCCATGTACAAGACTTGGCGTGAACAGGATGAGGAGAATCTA
>Ga0214164_1000953_pt1 | contig 17531 bp, 41 predicted proteins | sample TroBogepilimnion_13_FD_153003 | JGI IMG/M metagenome (GOLD analysis project Ga0214164, IMG submission 153003) | Freshwater microbial communities from Trout Bog Lake, WI - Practice 03JUN2009 epilimnion v4 | ecosystem: Environmental > Aquatic > Freshwater > Lake > Epilimnion/Euphotic zone ...
TTTATGATTTTTTACTTCAATTTCCTTATGAGTAAAGGCTTTTAGTCGCAAATCGTACTTGACTTACAGGGGTAAAGGAAGATTTGAGTTAGTTATACGGTAGTAAGGTCGTAGAACACCAAGTCGTAAGCAATTTCGACGTAGCTAATTCCAGCTGCGGAACTTGTGACGTAAATAGGTTTATTAACTAATCTTCCATTAAGTAATTGTGTTGTGTTGTTAGCCATTACGCAGAAATTACTTGTTGTGAATGAACTGTCGGTACTTAATGCAATTGTTCCTGTTCCACTTCCATAAGCGGTGACTGTCAGTATTCGATACGCATAACCTGTTGGCGGTGTGGCTAGTGCATTACCTGATGAAGTACTTAAATTAAAAAAACCGTCACCACCTACGGCAGCAAGTGTTGTAACAACACCTGTGCTTATGTTCATTGAATAGATTTGTCCACCAGTGGTCATTCCATAAATGTTGGCGTTACCTGAATCTATTTGTATTTGCGTAATTGCTGATGGAAAACTTCCTACTGTTGTGCATACTGCACCAGGTAGTGTTGTGGCTTTTACAATTAAGGAATCAGCACCTAAGTTATACATTATTGTTCCAGCAGAATTAGAGACTGGTGGTGAAGTGTATGGCCCAGTTGAGTATCCACTTACTGTTGTTGGTGTTGTTGAAAAGTTTGGTACGCCTGCGGTTACTGTGAAGATTTGATTTGTTGTAAAAAAATACGTTCCAGTTGCGTTAAATGCAATTTGAGTGCTATTAGTAGTGTTGTTATTATTTTGTACGTTTGAACCAGTAACAAGATTAAGTATTCTCCATTGTGCCAAGTTTCCATGAGCCACGTACCCTGTATTTGGATAACCAGGACAGATAGTCATGTTGCTTTGAAAATAATCTGTTGTTGCACCTGTACTAACTGCGTTTATTGTCCAAGTGTCAGTTGCTATTTGATACAACCAATACGGATTACCAGAATTTGCACAATAATAAATAACATAACTACCGTCTGGGCTCATTAACCATTGCCACGAAAGGGATAATAAACCAGCAGTTGTAGACCTTGTACTTGTTGCAATAGTTGTTCCAGTTGTTGTATTTATTCTTTGAACGGAAGTATAATTTTGACTGCTAACAGTAGTTGCTCCACAAGCAACACCAGTTATTTGTCCTGGTTTAATCAAAGCTGCTTGAACAATACTTTGTGATGTAGTAAATGTTTGATACGTTGCACCAGTTGAAGCACTATAAGCAAAGGCTTGAGTACCGTTGTTTGCTGTATAGATTCCTGTTCCAATAACACCAGCACCATTTATTGCCAATGTAATTGTTTTAAGACCCGCTTGATTTTGTGTTACTACTGTTGATGTTGATGGGTACGGAAATACGTTAGAACTTTTTCCTGAAGTTACAGCTTCACCAATAATTGTGCATTGATACGTTACGTTAGGCAACAATGCAAAACCTAATACAACTAATGTTTCGTTAGCTCCACACTTAAATGGCCCAGCGTTGTTTCCTGCTGTCCACGAACCTAAATTTGTTGGAACACTTTCCGCTAAAAATACTGCGGTACTTGGTGCGTCAGCAACGTTGCAACTGAAAACCCAGTCTTGCGATACTGGAATTGATGGAAACGTGAAAGTAATAGTTCCATTTGCGTCACTTACACCTGCTGTTGTAATGCTAAGCGGTTGAATAATGTCAGCAATACCACTGTGATTTTGACGTTGTAAAGCACTGTAATCACCTGCTCTACCTACAACTCTATCCATTAGCTAGCTCTTTGTTGTGCTAATTTCTGCGCTCTAACTTTAGCAATTGTTGCTTCTTGTCTGCGAAGAATTTCGTCAGCAGCTGCGTTACCTTGTTCACGACGAATTGCAGCTACATTAGCATTTTCACCTGGACGTGTATTTTTAGCTGGTTGCACTTTAGTCTCCTTGGGTACAGTTGTTTTGGTATTAAGAATCTGATTCTGTAAATTAGTAAGTGGGTTTGCTACTCGTTGAACTAATGAACCTACACCTAATTTTTCTACAGCTGCAAAACCAAGTAAAACTAATCCCGTAGCCATTAACAGACCACCCATTCCAACCACTAAACCACCACAAAGTGCTTTAGCTTGACAGCTGTTTAATAAAGTAGCTTTTCCAATTCCAAAAACAATGCCACCTTCACCAATTACTGCTTGACTACTTTGACATTGATAAAACGAACTGCCACCTAATTTTGCTTTAGTGGCATTTATTCCACTGGGCGAACCACCTTGGAAAATACCAGTTTGTGCTGTACTGGTGCGTGAACCTTTAGCGAAAGCGTCACCACCCCATGCACCGTCAGCTGCGACAGCTGAACGAATACTTTCTACGCTAGCTTTATCGTCACGTAAAGCTGCAATAATACCTTGATGACCGTGTTGCAAAAAATTTACTAAAGCATTGATTCCAGCACTTCTTGATGGAAAAGTAATTACCAATGGCGTTCTGGTTCCTGGTACGTAGTTCCATACACCAGGTGCTAAAGCACCAGGTGGGTCTCCACCAGGTATTCCAAATTCGCCATTTGGGTCGGTTATAGCTAAAAAGTTATTGGTATTGGCTGGCATACCTTCGCTACCAGCCCAAAGATTAAGTGCGTCTAATTGCGCTTTATTTTGTGGTGCTCCAATAGCAGAAAGGAAGTCGTATTCCCATTGTGGGTAGTCTCTCGACGTTGCAGCTGCGACCACGGCTTAACCCTTCTTGGTTAGGCGTGTCCACATTGATTCAACAGCTGAACCACCGTTGTCGTCTTTACTTGGGTTTTGTATTTGAAATTCATAACCAGCAACAAAGACACCACAAATAGCGACACTTGCCCAAAACGGAACTGGGTCTCTAAGTGTTTGCGATACTGCAAGACCAGTTGCTAAAACAATTCCAGTAGCAGCTGCTTCACCAGCTCTAATTCTTTTTACGTTTCCTGATTTGGCTTCTTGTTCGTGAAAGAACGGACTAGCAACGGTAAACCACGAAGGACAGAATCCTGCAAATACGCCACTTGCTTCGCCAATAAGCAAAATAATTGTCGTTATGCGTACTGTAGAGCTTGATTCTGCCATTTCATTAGCCTACAAACATTTCTGTGCGAAGTGTCGGATTAACAATTCGCTTACCCAAAATTCGTGGGTCGCCAATTCCCTTTATAGGTGTAGGTGCGTACATCTGCACAATTGTATCGGTAGCTCCACGACGAATACCTTTTTGGTCTGGTGGATTCCATGAAGTAGGAACGTCGTAGCTATGTGAAAGTACACGTTTGGCAACAACAGTATTTTGATTGTGATACATAGGAATTCGACAAGGTACAGTCATTACATTCTTCCAGCTTTCACGTCGTATGCGCCTTTTCCACCCATGTCGTACCAGCAACCGTTACCTGATTGCAATGCAATGGTGTCAACGGTTCCCGAAGGGTCACACTTTAAGTGCCAAGCTGGAGCTGCGTATTCAACTCCAGGGTCTCTCGCCCAACGTCCACGTGCGTTTGTTTCAATAAAAAAATTTTGTTCAGGCGTAAATTGTTGAATACCCAATGCTGGATTTTGTGGTGTAGTAATTCGTGCGTGCATAATTAACCTTTTCCTTGTTGACGACGGTAATAGTAAATTCCGCCACCAATAATTGCAGCTGCAATGGCGTACTTAAATAATGGTGATGAAGTAATTCCTGAAGTTGCCGAAGTTGCCGAAGTTGTAGGTGTTGTTGCAGTTGAAGTTGTTTGAGCGTTCGAAGCGTCGGCAGCTGCTTGTGTTTGCTCGCCAACTAGAAAAGAATTATCTCCGTAACCAGCTGCGCCAATTGCGCCACCAAGGTTTCCTGTTCCACCAGTTCCGTTTGCAGTTCCGTCAGAACCGTTTGCGTCATTATCTAAAGCGGTTGTTGTTCCTGTAGGCATGTTAGTTAAATCAGTACTTCCAATGTCTACATTTGCTGGTGGTGTTTTTGCTGGTGTTGGTGTTGCTGTTTTTGTAGAACCTTGTGCGCTAACAGTTTTCTTTACAGCAGCTGTTCCAGGCGTAGCATTTATTCCTGATTTTCCACTGGTCGCTCCTGCGGTAGGAGCTTTTTTTACAGCTGCTGGAGCTGGTTTTGGAGCTGGTTTAGGAGCTGCGTTTCCAACTGGCTTAGTAGCTGCAATAGTGTTTGCTTTGTTTTGCGCAGCTGTGTTTCCTGCAACTGGACGTGTCGTAGCAACAACAGTTGGTTTAGCTGTTGGTGCAGCTGATGGTTTTGTTGATGTTTTTACTGGTGGTGCCATTTACATTTCCTGACCATTTGTTACTGCGTTAGGTGAGCCAGCTGGATTCACTGGTGGTGCCATGGCAGCTGCCATAGCTGTTGATGAAGCTGCATGTTGCGCCATAATTCCACCCGTTTTCAAATTAACTGCTGGAATAGGAGCTGGATTATTTATTTGTTCTGAAAGTGTTACTTGATTTGGTTCAACGGTGGTGTCATCTTGAACACTTGGCATGTTGTCAAACTTTGGACGTGTAGCGTCTTGACTTGCGTAATCTGTTGTCATTTCGCTACCCATTTCATTTTCCATTACGAACTGGCTCCATCATTAAATGGTCGCCATTGTGTGAATGGACGTACAGCACGTGTTACACGGTCTCCACCAAGCGAAGGTTTACGCCAGTTGGTTGCTACAACTGCTCCAATAGCTGTTGAAGGTACTGGTGAAACGTTAGTAATAGCAATGTCACCTGGAAAACGCATAGTGCTGTTTGCGTGTGCTACGTAGATTGATGGCAAAAACCAGTCTGGTGATACTGAAGAAGGTTGGTTGTATGGCCCACCCAATTCACCGTCATTTAACGCAGCTGGAGCTGGTGAAGGTACTGGTACATTTCCAGGCATACCAGTAATCAGATTTTGTCCGTTAAATGAAGCTGTAGAAGATTGCGCTGGAATAGATACGAAAGCACCCGTTCCCCAAGCTGTCGGAGCTTGTAAAACTCGAATTTGGTGTCTCATTAAAAAATGCTCCTTAAAGCGTCAGAAAATCTTTTGTTTTTTACAGTTTTATTTTTTTTCTGTGTTGTACTTCTTGATTTTTTAGGTTGACCACCATAAGCAGCTCCAGTGGTTTTTACAGCATGATAACCAGAATGTCCTTTTGGACGTGAACAACGACCATCACCAGTGTCGTAGTTACACTTAGCTTTTTTGGTCTTTTCCACTATCAGCCACCTTTAACGGCAGTGACTTTGTTCTGTCCCATTGATGTTGTTGAACCAAGTAGTCCGTTTAGTGAGGTTGACCATAAACCAAGTAGACCATTTGAAGCAGCTGCGGTACCACTTGGGTGCGTAAGAATGTCGGCAACAATTACTCCACCGACTACTAGAGCTGCAATGCTTAGAATTCCTGACATTTTATTCCTATCCGTTAGTTGAACTTGTAGTGCCTTTAATAAGTTCACTACCTGCGGTTGCGTTAGAGGCAACTACAGCGTTCGTGTTTGTAACTTTACCACCTGGAGACCATACATTCAATGCTGTCGCAACGACAAAACCCCAACCCAACAATGTCGCTAAGCGATTTGCTGAATCGGGAAATAGTGACAATGCTCCGTAAACAAAAACCACGCTTCCAATTTGTGAAGGCAATGGAAAGTGTGGAATTGGATTATTGACGTTTGATTTGTTTATGACACCACGGTAGGTAATCAATGCTGTCTCGGCAAGTGCTGGATACAGTAATGGATTAGTAGCCATTAGCCACCAACTCCGTCACGTGGCGTTGCAGCTTTTTCTGGTGTCCACCGTGAAGGTAACATTAAATCAAGCAAACCCCAGTTGCCACCTTGTACTTGGGTTAGACCGTAGTAGAGCAATGAGTACCCTACGTACGTTACGCCTAACCCAATTACAAGCATGATTAGCTAAGACTTCTTTGCGCCTGGCACTGGCATAATGAAGTGGTGGTACAACCACACTCCGCCAACGCCAACTAGAACATAAAAAATTGGTGAACGTGACATAGTTATTTCCTTTCTTAGTTTGGTAGTGAACGACGAATACAAACAAGCAAAACAATAGAAGTAATGCCTAGCCAAGTAGCTACACCAAAACCGTGTGCTGGCATAATCATTTGTCCTGTTGTCATTGTTGGTGTGGTGCTAGGTCCAGCAAAGGCTGATGAAACTGCTCCCATTCCTGAACTGTATGACTGTGAAGAACCATACTGCGCAGCTTGAACGTTATTTACTCCGCCCAAACCGCCAGCTGATAGTGAAAGACCACCCATGGTTTATTCCTTCTTTAGAGTTCTGGCAGACCCTGGATAAGTGCACCAGTTGGAACAATTTGTCCAACTAGGCAGCTGATAGTTGCAGGTGAGTTTGAACCTGCTCCAGCTGGAGCAAAGTTAAGTTCAAGCAACGTTGCAGGGTTGGTTGATAGGAATGTTTCACCTGAATCAAGTAGACCAAGTGACTGCTGGTTCAATGAAGTTTTACGACAGAACGCAATTGTTCCTGTAGGACGAACTGTTGAAGCAAGACCAGAACCAAGACCATACTGAATAGCCATGTCGTCGTACAGCTCTGGCATAGTGGTGTCAATAAGTGGAACACCATCTACGTACCACTGTAGGCGTGAAGGCCAGTATCCGTCAGTACGTGCACCAGTCGAATCACGTGCAATTGCAACCACTGTGTCAAGGTATCCACCTAGACGTGGGAACTGAATACGTGCTGAAGCTGAAGCTGTAACTGGTGGGTTTGCTTGAACAACCTGCCACTGACGTGTTGTTCCTAGTCCTGGTGGTTCAATTCCCTGTGTTGATTCTGGTAGCCAGTAGAAGTCTGCGTCAATCTGTGTACCAATTGTAGGGTACACACCAGTTGAAGCAGAACCAAATACTGCTGTAGCTGCGTTGTAGTTGAACTGCAACGTTGGAAGTAGTGAAGCGTTAGCTGCTGACAAAACTCCGTAAGCCTTCGAGAATTCAAGTGGCAATTGGTAGGAAAATGTTCCTGCACCAGTGGTGGTGTTAATTGCTGAATACGAAGGAAGATTTGATGAGAGGTTTGTTCCGTTGTTAAGTCCAAACGACCCACCGTAAAGGTTTACAAGGTTTGAAATTGAGTAACCATCACCAACAAGTAGTGGTGTACCGAAAGCGTCCTTCAACTGAATTAATGAGTTCAAGTTGTAAGGTGCGTCGGCTCCTAGTGCAACAGTTCCTGTAACACTTCCTGTAGTAGTGAGTGTGTGCGTAACACGAAACGAACGAAAGTAACCTGGACGTGCCACAAGTGGCTGTGTCAAGGTTCCACCGAACGCTCCATTAGTTACGTTGTAAATAGGTGCACGACCTGGTTGTGAGTTACGAATAAATGGGCCCGAAGCTTCAACGGTTGTCTGTGGCTGCGGACGACCAGCTTCTTGTGCTGTTGATGTTTGTGCCATTGGTTTTACAATCCAATCGTTAGTGCGTCACCGATAGTGGCGCAGGTTTTATTTGTTGATTCACGACTCCAACGACGTGCAGACATTTTCAGTAGCCCGACAGCTGGGTGTAACAGTAGTGAAGTGATAATTACCAAATCAAAAGTTTTCTTTGAAGGCATGCTTATCCTTTCATTAGTCGCCAGTCTGATTCGAAGGTTACAACGGTGTAATTACAATTGCAAGTCAATACAAAAAAATCTTGCCACCTGGAAACGTTGGCAACCAGGTGGCAAGAAATTTGGTGGTAATGGTGAGCGTCATCACGACGCAGAGAGAACCACCGCTACCAGACTACTGCGCAAGTTGAGCTGCGCTGTTCTTTTCAGCTTTTAGCTGCGCTGTCATTACTACTTGCTTGGCAAATCTGATTCCGTCAGAGTATCCCCATTGATACGGACGTTCTTCAACACGTGCCTTAGAAGTCGTTTCACGCTCCCATTTATGCAGTTCAGCTACAATCTTTTCTAAGATAAATAATTCTTCTTCATTCTTCATTTGGTTTTTCTTCCTTAATAAGTAAGTCTAAGAATTCATTTAGGTCATGCTTTATTTTGAGCATTGCAGCTCGAAACTTGGTAATAAGTTCATCATGTTCTACTGGTGGCATTAGTGTCTCCTTTCGTTTTCTCTATACCAACTAATTGGTGGTTTTTCGTATTCTCGACGTTCACGTTCTTCTGTTTTTCCAACCATTACACCTAGCTTGAAACAAACGTAAACGGTCAACATTGTCATAATGAATAACATTAGGCAGCTCTTTCTTCCATGTCCAGGTCAACAATGTGACCATAATTTTGTCTTGTGTGAAACTGTGCTTTTACCACTATGTAATGCAAAGCTGAATTTTCAGCTCGTTGGTCTACTTGCTTAGCTGTAGCTGTTTCGTTGTAGTCACAATTCCTGCAACGACCTATGTACTTAATCTTCTTCATAATTCAACACCTCTTGCTGGATTCTCATAATGTCTCTACGTAACTCTCTCACTAGCCTGTTACATCTGTCCAGGTTGTTGCTTCGATTCACTGCGCCTTCCAGGTAATCCAGCTGAATTAAAGAGTTATTGACGTGTTCGTGCAGCTTTGACCTACGCATTGCGCACCTTCCTAACGTTTAGGTTTTCGTCGTATTCCAAGCAACCACAATTTCTTATGTAATTGCAGTCAGCGTCAAGTTCAATTCCATAGGCTTCTTGGTGCTTTAGGCACCAACCGTGAGCTTTAGCAACATGGGTAATCAATGTTCCAGCTGTCTTAAATACTTTGTCGCAGCTGAGGTAGCTCCAGTTTTCGCATTTGAAGTTTTGCATTAGAGTGAAACCTTTCCTTGTAAAGCTGCTTGTAGAACTTCGTCAACACGACCACCAATAGCGTTTCGTGCATTGTTAATAGCTTCAAATAATTCGTTTTGAACAAAGTTAATAATTTCTTTGTCTTTGTCGTTGTCTTTTAGACACCAGCGTTGACCAGCTTCAATGTGCACAAAGTTGTAGTAGTCAGTGCCACCATCTTTGTAGACGTGTACGGTGTTTTCAGCTACTTGAATTACCCTGTAGCGAACATTGCTGTTTTTTAATGGAATACCGTAGTATTCAATTACTTCGCCATTTACATCTTGAATTTCTGTCCAGTTAATCATTTTTTACTCCAACGTTTTGTGTAGCCGTTGTTGACTACATAAAAACACTACAACCAAAATAGTAGTCAAGTCAAGTGTTTCTTGAAGTAAATGTGCTTAAAATAAAGGCGTTTGACCAGGGTTTTTAGGATTTTCAGGAAATCTTATTTTCCAACAACGCTCACACCACCACGAACGTTTGCCTGGAATTCGGTGCATTTCAGAACGGTCTTTCATGGTGTGACAATTCATTCCACTGCATAGCTCTAAATGTAATCCGTCAGAAAAATGTGCCATCAGATTTTTATACCAAACTTCAACGCTTCACGGTGAATTGCGTCCATCATCATTTCGTCATCAGCACTAGCTGGTGGTAAACACTTGTCGGTCATTTCTAAATACGCAATAGAAGAACCAATGTCATTTTGTTCAAAAGTTCGTCGTGCCATTTCACCATTCATTCCACTAGCTACATAATTCCACGCAACGTAATCTTCCTTTTCACGTTGAAATCTATACAGCTGTGGAGCACGTAGTTCTAATGTTCTCATGTTTTCTTTAATCTGCCACTGACCAAAATTGCTTCCAAAATTTTCAGGATTTTTTACTGACATAGGAACAATTAAACCATCAGTGTCAACGTGTACTGCTCCACCAACACCGTACAAACCTTCCATCAATGTTTGTGTTCTGACACGTGCAGTTACTTCTACAGCTACGTGTAAGGCGTACTTGTGTGGCAATCCACGAACGGGTAATGAAGTTTCGTATTCTTCGTTTCCTTTGTCGTCCGCCCACGCAATTTCAGTTCGGTCATTTCCTCGCATAGCGAATTGACCCCATGTTGAATTGGCAATGGCTTTCGCCATTCGTGCAGCTCCGTGTGGCAGTGAACGACCTTCTTGTGCCATTTCCCACCAGGTAGAAAATAAATCTTGTGTTCTTCCTGGTGCCCAACATTCAGTTACTTCAACATCACACCCAAGTTTTTTAGCTGCGTCCAGCTCTACCCACGACCAAGTGCCTTCTAAATGACCCCATTGAAATTGAATTGCGTCCTCTCCTAATCGAACTGGCAATGGTGGGTGTTGCAAAGATTTTGGAACATACACTTTTGCCCGTGCCATACCCGACTGCGTCGGGTCAAGGTTTGTAGTCGGGTCAACTTTTCTAAGCGACAAAGCAATGTCACGTGACGACATAGCTGAAGGATAAGCAGAACGTATGTCTAGTGACTTCATGTTTTTATACACGTCGGGTTTAGGACATTCCTGGCGACCACCAAAAAATGCAGCTTCTGAAATAGAAGGGTCAAAGCCAACAGTCACGGTGCCCGACAAACTAGCTCGTAGCAATTTCCACGACATAGAAGAAATCGAAGCTGGTGGAATACCGTACTGTCTAAGCCACGTCAACGTTTCATTCAAATCCCTGAACGGGTCGTCACTACCTTCTAGGCAGCTGCGCAAGCTAGTAACACTAAGACCCGTGGGAACGTGCTTCATCTTTACGCCTTTACCACGCCACGTAGTTAGAACCCACTCTCTAGCGGACGTGGTGTTTTTTAGACGCTCCAAACCTGAACTGACATAACAGGTGAAACCAGAGAGTTTATTAAGGGCGGAATCCACGTCACGTTTACCCGTGAACAATTGCTTACCCCACTTGGTCTCGACATAAAGACATTTGTTACCTGGTGTGAGTAAAGCAAAGTCTTTGGGTTTGTATGAACGTAAAGGTTCAATTTTCATCAGCGTCAGCTGTGTCAAAAGTTAACTGACCCAATGCTGGATTTTCAGGATACAGTTGACTAGCAATTTTAATAAATTCAAAATACTTTTCTTGTGCTATTTCACCAAATTGTTGCGCACGTTGTTGAAGTATTTCACACTTTTCCATGTCATCATTTTCAATAACATTACAAATAGCGTTCATTTCAACCAACGCAGCTTCGGTGTAATCAATTCTTGCTTGTCGTAATTTGTCGTTATACATTTTTATCTCTCTCTTTAGACGTAGGTTTACTTTACTAAACTGTGTCAGTCGGTATTTCTATGTTTACTTTGAAATCCCAAGGAGCACCATTTGTTCGTGTCCATTGATTTTTCAAGGATTTTTGTTCAGCTTTGGTCTTGCCAAGTGATGTAGGATTCTTCATTAAGCGACCAAATTCACGTAGACCTTCACGGTCAAGTTCAGTTGTTCGTTTTGCTCCACGTTTTGTTGTAACAAGAACAGAATAACTTTTAGTGTCGTCGTTGTATGTAATCTGAATGTTTTTCCAATTTCGTGGTGCAGTTCCAATAAGTGCTAACGCAGCTGCTGTCGAATCGGACATTTTAGATTTGTCTTTTGGCAACCATGCTGGCAACTGACGTGACCTTCTAAAATCAGATAATAATTTTCGGTCATTTGTATTTTCTTGTCCTATTGCAGCTCTAAGTGCTGAAGGTTTTACTTGTCTAGCTACACGTTCGCCAGCGTGACCACGACCACCAGACAAATCTTTTCCACTCTCGTAGTACTTACGAACTTGTGCAGGTGTCAAACCCTTGCGACCAGTCAAGGTTCCAGTGCGTCCAGCAGTAATGTATCTATTACGTTGAGCTTCACCCAACCCTGACCAGTCACGGGTTTTAGCCATTATTCGTCGTCAGTGTTCTTGTGCGTGTTGGCTCCAGCTGGCATACCTGGAATTTGTGCAACACGGGCTCCAGTAACGCCAACAATTCTTCCAACTTCGCCACGGGTTACACCAGCTTCTACTGCTTTGACCATAGCTGCGTACAAATCTGATTGTGCTTTATTTCGTGCTTTGTTGGCACGTTCAAAGTTCAGTTTTGATTGTTCTAGCTTTTGTAAAGCTACAAAATACGTTGACCTTGGCATGCTTAACCTGCAAACGGAATTTCAGATTGTGGAGCCTTAACAAGGTCTAGTGGTTCATAACCAGCTTCGGTTTTTGCACCTTTAGTAATCTTTACCCACGCTGGAAGCCAACCATTTTGTGCCATAACAGCAACCTTGCGCACTACTGAAATTGCTCCAGTGGTAATTACTTTTGGTTCACCGTCCATGCTTATAACGTGAAGCACTGCGTAAAAAGGTAATCCTTCTCCAGCAATTTCACTTGGTTGCCATTCAACACCAGTCAAACTAAATGGTTTGTTTATGTAATCACGTCCACTAATAGTGTCGCTTCCGCCACCAAGCAATTCATCAAGTGACTGTGCATTAATGTCACGTTCAGCAATTTTTCTCGCAGTATCTTCTGCGTTGGCTGGCTTAAATTCATACTTCATTTTGTTTCCACTGCTAAGAATCGAAAGTACAGCTTCACTGTTCAATGATTCAATGTTTACTAATTCACCCATTTTTATTCTTTCTCTTAGTACTGCGTTGGACTAAAAGTCAAGCATGAATTAGAACAAAAGTCAAGTATTAGTTTTCTTCGTCTCCATCAGGTTCTTCGTCTTGGTGTTCGTTGAACATGTGTTGGTCGTAACTTCGTTGTGCAGCTTGTTTACTGGAAAATGCAGAACCCGTTCTACCGTCAATGTCACACTTCCAACGGTACGTGGTGTTTCCTGCAATGTTTCGTTGTTGTAAACCCATTAGAGAGTGTCAATAACTGAACCAAGTGAAGCTGCACTGTTGGTGACGGTAGCGCAAAGGTTCGCCATGTATGTCTGTCCAGCGGTGCCACCAAAAATGACAACATAAATAGATTCTTGGTCGTTAATAATAATTTGGTCTGACCCGTACTGGTTGGTGTAGGGCATGTCAGGTGTTGCACCCCATTCGGCACCATCTACTAATGCACCCATGCCTGGCGAGAACCCACTTGCAACGTAACCACTGACGTACAAACCGAATTTTCCCGTGGCGGTAACTGTGATGTCTGTTCCACCTACTGCGAAACTGTGAACCGTCCAGCGTGTTCCATTGTCAGGTGAACCAAGGCTAATGACCAAGTTGCCACTGGCAGGAAATACGCCACTTCCAACTTGACGTGTCGTTACTGGTGTACCAAACTGCAACCTACGCCATAGACGTTCGTTGGTTTCAGCTTGTTTTTTAACTTGCTCTCCAAGTTCAACACCGACTTTTGCCCAAATTTTTAGACCGCTTAGTAAAGTTTCGTGTTCTTCACCAGCTCCAAGGTTTGCTTCGATTTCCATTATTTTCCTATCAGTAGAGGACGACGTTTTTCTTTCCAGTCTTTGAAGGTAACAAAACCACCTAGGCGAAGTCGCTTATTCATGTGTGGTTCGTGCTTCCAGCATACAAAATCGTACACTGCTTGTTCAGGTAGACCATCAAAAATTACTGGGTCAATGTTGTTTTTTCCGTACAGCTTTGAAATGCGTTCACCACGGCAACCACACTCGAATTCAATAACCCTGCTGTCAATTCGCCAGCGTGGTGGCTTAATTGGGTTTCCGTTTCGGTCAACACCAATGTATTTTGATTCAGTAAATTGGCTTTCGGTATCGCCCAAAAGAATTGCTTCTTGTTCCAGCTTCTTTAGAATTCGGTCTGCGTGGTGGGATTTCATTATTTACGCTCCAAGTCTTTAACTGACTTAATGGGTCGACCTTCTTCAGCTCTGCGTTGCTTTTGCAATTTTTGAAATTTTTGGTGACGCTTTAATTCTTCTATTGCAGCTTCCTTGGTAGAATGTTCTCTACCTTCCCATGAACATTCTGAACATTTTCCTTTGTATTGCTTTGTTGTTTTAACCTGAACTGGCATTATTTCATTCCCTGACGGTCTCTAGCTTGTTTGTTTTTAACCATGTCAATTTTGTTTGAGTGTTTTTTCTGTGTGTGCGCAATAACGTCAGTTCCAGCTATTGCTTTGCTTTTTTCAATAGGAGATTTATAGCTGCAATAAGGACAATGAGCTTGGTAAACAGTTCCTTCTAATCTTCTTCTACCTGGTCGTCCTTGTGGCGTTACTTGTCTTTTTTCGTAAATACGAATTGCTTTTGTTTGGCTAACTGGCATTATTTTGTTTTCCTTGGGTGTTTTTCACGATTGTGTTTTGCAAGAACTTGTGAGGCGTAAGCCTTTCCACCACCCATTGTTTTTGTGTTGTAGCCACACTTTGAGCAAGTAACTTCTCGGTACGTATTACCACCAAAGAATGAGCGTTGTGGTTCGCTAATTGGCATTAGTTTTCTTCCTGTTCTTTTTTAGCTTCGTCCACGATAATCCACGCTTCAACAAGCGTTTCGTCAGCTTGACGGCGGAAATGTTTTCGGTCTTTTATAGGTTTGACAACACTGTTGTAAAGTTTGTCGTACCTGTTTTTTAGCTCTTTGCCACTTTCGGTGTCTTTGTATTGCTGGTACAGAAAATACACGTTAAGACCTATGGCAGCTGTGTAGAGCGTTCGAACTGTCCACTTATACACGCTGTCAGCTGTGGATTCTGAGTATTCGTTTTCTGCCATGAAATGAATCCTATACCACTAAATAGTGCGATACAATGCACCCATGACAGAAAACATTGAATTTGAAGAAAATGAAGAATCAGGTGAAAGTCAGTACGTTACCCGTGACGAACTTGAATCAATGCTTGATACTAAATTTGAAAGTTTTATTGATAGGTTCACCAGCGACACACTGGAAGGTGATGACGGTTGGGTTGACATAACAGAAGAAATTGACGAAGTACTTGGTTCAATGTCTCCATCAGAAATTGAAAAAATGATGGAACGAAAAGTACAAGAGGCTATTGCTGGTCTAGGTGTAAAGAAAACTGCACGTACACCAGTAAAGTCAGCTGCATCTGTAAAGAAAGCTGCTCCTAAAAAAGAAGTAGAGGAAGCACCTACTGTTCCAGGAAAGCTGTCATTCGGTCAACGACTATGGGGGAATAAATAATGTTTGGAATGAAGAATCCAGCTGGTATGTGTGAAGAATGTGCAGCTGCAAACAAAAATGCAACGTACGTTGGAATTGGTGCTGGTGTGTTACTTGGGAGCGCACTTTGCTTTGTAGTTCTGAAGTATGTTGCTCGATAGTTTTAGTTACACAATTTTAATCATTCCGATAATTTTTATGTATTCAATAGTTAGGAAGAAATAATGGCGTACAACGACCAATGGAGCAATAGAAAATTCCCTAATGGCTGTCGTAGCTGTGGTCAGACAGAAAAAAAACATGTCGGTTTTGGGTTGTGTCAAAATTGCTATCGTCAATTAGACATTCGTGACGCAGCTAAGAATGACACACTGGAAGAAAAACCAGTTGTTGAAGAAATTATTATTGATGAAGTCGGTGTTGAACCCACCGAAGGTATCACTGCTGAACGTCGTCCAGGTTCGTTCAACTCGCCAGTTAATGAAAATGGCGACGTTCAGAGTGACCCTATAGAAGAACCAAAGAAAAAAAATCGGTTTGGGTTTGGCAAAAAAGAACCAAAACAGGATTATCAAGCACCTAAAACTGGTGAAAAACCGCCACGTGGCGTTACTAGGCGTGTCAGTGTTTCAGACACACTAGAGGACGTATGGACGGGTGTAGGTGGTCTAGCAATACGTTCTAATCACGCTCCACTTGGTCGCTACATGCAGTGGCAAGCTCCAGCTGCGGGTCAGTTACTTGATGAAGTAGTTGCTGGAACAATTATTGACAAGAAGGTTTTGCAACCAGCTGTAAAAGCACGTGGACGACTTGATGTATTAATGGCTTTAGTTGGGCCACCTGCAATCATTATTTCTATTGAAAGAAATCCTGAACGTGCTCAAATGCTACTGCCAGCATTGAAGTCATCACTTCGTTCGTCACTTCCAACAATTCTTCCAGCTATGAAAAAAGCAGCTATGAAAGAATCAAAAGTAAATGACGCAATTCGTGAAATGTTTCCTGACATTCCCGAAGGTGTTGACCCTGTTGATTTGGTAATTGAACAATTATTTAACGGTTATGTGTTCAATAGCGGATACGCTGAACCAGAGACTACAACGGAAGAAGCCAATGCCGAAGCCACGACTTGAAATAGAACCAATGGACTGGAAGGACGAATTTCTTCCATGGTTTAAGGACGCTTGGCAACCAGGTCAACACGTTGCAATTATCGCTCCCACTGGTGCAGGTAAATCTGTATTTGCTAAAGGAATCTTGTCGCAACGTCGTTATGTTTTAGCACTTGACGCAAAAGGTGGAGACAGCACACTAGAGAGTTACGGTTTTCCACGACTTAAAAAATGGCCTGGTCATAAAGAGATGGCTAAGACCATCACACTTAACGACGAAGAAAACAAACCATCACGTTATGTAATTGGAAACGTAGCTCGAACAAAAGTAGAACGTTCAAAACTTATTGCAACCATGAAGCAGACACTTGACGAAGCGTATGAAATGGGTGGCTTTACTGTGTACGCAGATGAGCTAGCAATACTTACTGACCCACGACAGTTCAACTTACGAAGTGAAGTTGATGAAATGCTAATTGCAGCTAGAGACAGAGGCATTAGTTTCGTGGGGTCATTCCAGGCTCCAACCTGGGTGACTCCGCAAGCAGGAAAGCAATCAACTTGGGTTGCAGTGTCTTATACACGTGACACCGACGTTGTGAATAGGCTTGCGGAAATTCTTGGTAGACCTAAAGCAGAAATTCGTGGAGCCATTAAAGGATTAGAACGTTATTCATGGATAGTTGTAGGTCGTGACCCTAGGGAACCATTGCGTGTGACTATTCCCGATTTTGATGAAGAACCCAAGAAAGATGAATCTGAAAATGCCTGAAATAACTATTTTAAAAAGAAAAAAAGATAAAAGTTATGAATACACTTTTAGATGTTCTGAACATGGATTAAGTCAATCAAAACCAACTACTGACGCAAAAACAGTTTTAATACGTGCTAATTCTCACAACAAATACGACCATGGCGGAAAAGCAAAACAAAACGCTGTTAATCTTCAACAACTTAAAAAGGTAATTTAACAATGATGTTACTTTCGTCATTAGTCATGTTGGCAATTGCTTACATCATGTATAAAACTAAAGTCAGCTAATGGCAATGTATGGTGCTAACTTTCGAAATGCTGATGAAGCAGCTTGTAAAGGTATGGACACTAAGATTTTTTACCCTGATGACATAAGCAAATTAAAAGAACCTAAAGAAATTTGCAAAAGATGTACTTTGAAAGTTCCTTGCCTTGTTTACGCATTAGAAAATAATGAACCGTTTGGAATTTGGGGCGGAGAGTCTGAACGAGGACGACAACGTATGCGTAAGGAATTAGGCATTAAAGCTAAACGACGACCACCTGTATTGTCCGCATTAGGACAGAAATCGTATAACTAACTCAAATCTTCCTTTACCCCTGTAAGTCAAGTACGATTTGCGACTAAAAGCCTTTACTCATAAGGAAATTGAAGTAAAAAATCATAAA
>Ga0214164_1000957_pt1 | contig 17525 bp, 13 predicted proteins | sample TroBogepilimnion_13_FD_153003 | JGI IMG/M metagenome (GOLD analysis project Ga0214164, IMG submission 153003) | Freshwater microbial communities from Trout Bog Lake, WI - Practice 03JUN2009 epilimnion v4 | ecosystem: Environmental > Aquatic > Freshwater > Lake > Epilimnion/Euphotic zone ...
GGAAACCCGCAACGACCGCTCCCTGTACCTTGGCGCCTCGCCACGTGCATCAATAGCATTGCTGCAGATAGCAAAGGCTTTCAGTGTATTGAATGGCCGGCTCTATGTAATACCGGAAGATATTATCAGGGCCGCCCCGGCAGTGCTTCGCCACCGTATCGCACTTACACCTGAAAGAGAAATGGAAGGCGCTACAACAGATGATGTGATTAAGGAGATCATTGCACGGATGGAGATACCCAGGTAATTTTATGGCATAAAGTATAGAACGGGAAGATTATGGGGGGCACTTAGTCATCGGTCCTGGTCAAGCTGTTTCTATATATTTATTCTCGAAAACCGTTCGTTGATAAGTTGTTTATAAGCCTCTTTAAAATCATCTGTCAAAAAGCTGATACTGATGAAATCCATCCATTTGGTTCTGGCATTTTCCATTTTCCTGAAAATGTTATACTGCTGTTTTGGTTCAAGTTTAAGTAGTGTAAACGCGGAAACAAAATCACTGGATTTTATTTTCCTTTTCTTAGCGTTTAATGTTAATGCCATATCTTCCTTATCATCAGGATTGACAAGGGTTGTGGCTACCATATCATAAGCTGGAGAAAGTACCGGCCCGGTCTGTGGCTGGTATATCAGGGAGAAATTCTTCAGATGCATATCTGCATTGCCGGTAAGGAATGAAAACAAAACCTGTTCAAAGAAATTGACAACATCCAGGCCCGGGTTTGCACTGTATTTTAAGATAGCCCTTGCAATTTGCTCATAGGAGCTCTGATACTTGTCTTCAGTTAATCTTTCAGTAAGCTGACACATGTCTTCCATATGCAACCTTATTTTTTTATGCCTGTCAATCCGTTTCGTGATATAAGAAAGATTACCGGATTGCAACCGGATCAGGCTATGTGGCACAACATTGATTTTAGCAATGTTGGCAAGATGCATAGTCAGGTCCTCCACTTCAGGCAATTGCGGGTATATTGAGTAGGGAGGTTTTAAAATGTAGGTCCCCCACAATCCAACTATTGTGAACCGTTTAGGTAAATTATTGCCAGGTTCAATATCCAGAGATAATTTGGGTTGAGCTCCGGTAACGGCCATTTGGCTCTTTATCACCTGAAGCCCAAGTTCCTCCAACATAGATTCTGTATATAGTAATTCCGGCGGCACTGTCTGTCCAAAAAACTTTTTGCTGCACTTTTTATGAAAATCAATTTCATTTTCCTCCAGTAGCTTGTAGCAATATAGGCATCGGTTCATAACTCCTCCTCTTTTACAGGGTGAACACTAACCGCACCAATGCAATCCCGGCAGCAGGACAATAGTAGTCCCATCCGATCCCGTGAATTTAATTTCCAGTTTTTTTCTGCAATATCAAGCAGCCAGCCTTCTGGTATCAGTCCATCGAAAAAAGGGAAAAGCGTACTGCTTATATAATGCATCTCGCGAAGCGGGAGAGTAAGACTGACAGCTTCAGCATTGTCCCGTTGCAGGTATGCATCATCATACACAAAACTGTAACCCTTATCATCCTGAACCAACCATCCTGCCGTTATCTCTTTCATTTTTATTTCAGCCTTTCTCATCAGTAATAGTATTACGGCTTAGGCGTACCGGGCCAAGTTCGTGACCAAATAATTGCAAAACCTGATTTACTTTATCTAAGCGCAGGGTTTCTTTACCTTGCTCCATATCACGAATGAAACGGAGACCAACGCCTGCCTTTTCTGCTAACTCAGGTTGTGTAAGTTTTGCGCTATTTCTCCTATCCTTTACAAAATCACCTAATAGCATTAATTATACCTTTTAGGGTATAAAAATAAGCTTTATTTTAAAAATATACCCAATCGGGTATAAAATAGTTGTTAAATTATTTTTTATACCTGTTAAGGTATAATTTGAGTTCTAAATATATTATTTTACTCTATCGGGTATAGAATTGAAGACATAATGTAATTGTTTATTCCATTCTTATCAGGCAAGAAAAAGTGGCCTTTTTAGTCAGTCGTTCTTTTCTGCCAATATCAGATCAAAAAGGGCTTCATGCTCTGGTATTATGCTAAAAGAAATAAGCTGAATTCTTAAGAATGCTCACTTCGCCCCTACATAATAATCAATCACCTTCTTCTGTAGCATCATATTAATAGATGCCTGTATCTTGTTTTGCTGCGCCTGGAGTAGCACTATCTGTGCGTTCGATTCTGTAATAAAATCTGTTACCCCTTCTTTATACCGCCCGTTCACTGATTCAAATGCCTTCTCTGCAGCAAACAGCCCCTTACCTACTGTTTCCATTTGCTGCACTGCATTGATATAGTCATTGTACGCCTGCTTCACATTGGCTACTATGCTTATTTTGGTATCCTGCAGGTCTATACGGGCATTGTCCGCATTGATCCTGGCTACTGCTACATTTGACCGGGTATAGTAACGGTCGAAGATGTTCCAGATTGCATTGACGCCTATCTGCCCGTAAGTGTATTTATAGAGTTGAGTGGGTAGGGCATCCTGGCTCAACGGCATTTCATTATTACCATTCAGGCTAAGAGAAGTAAAATAAGCTCCATTATTGAATATGCCCCCCGTGAGGTTGACCGCCGGCAAATAACCGCTCCTGTTTTTCTTAATCAGGAGGTCGGAATACTCGGTATTCAATTGCGCCGAACGGTAATCAGCACGGTCCTGCAATGCCTGCCCCACCAGTGCATCCCTGTTGCCATATTTACCTGCATCAGCATTGTCATCGATAGAAATATCAGCCAGTGCATAGGCATCAGCCGAATCAATCCGCAGTTTCTGAAACAGGATAATTTTATCGTTCAGCATCCTGTTTGTCGCATTAATAAGGGTAAGTTTATCATTGCTGGTCTGCGCTTGTTGCTGGTAAAGGTCTGTCTTCGATTTCCTGCCCACATCCGTAAGCACTGCCAGCTGGTCTTCCCGTTTAAGCGATGTAACCAGGTTGGCGCTATCCAGTTCCACCAGCTTCTGGTCAAGAATCACCTGCAGGTAAGACTGGGTCACATCAAGCTCTATCTGCTGCTTGGCTCGTTCCAGTGTCAGTTTCGACATCTGCTCATTGAGTTTTGACGATTTCCAGCTGGCATAATTATAATACCCGGTAAACAGGTTCAGGCTGCTGGTAAGCTGGTAGTTATACTGACTCCGGCTCATATTGGCCAGTTCAGGTCCTGCCGAAGAATAGAAGTTATTTCCAGCATTATAATTAAGCCCGCCCCCTGCTGCCAGATTCGGCAGATATTGCCCATAAGCGGCCAGCACCTGTGCGCCCGAGAGCGCTACACTATTATTACCCTTCAGCACCGTTGTCGATTTGTCCAGCGCCATTTTTATACAGTCATCCAGGTTAAGGACTTTTGTCGTTTGCTGCGCAGATAATTGCCCAACTGTAAAAAAAACAGCTACTATAATTAAGTTTAAGATTTTGTTTTTCATATTGCTCAATACTCTGAATAAAACGCTTAATTTAAATGTTCTTTCTTAGGTTCAAACTTCAGACTAAATACTTCAGACTAAATATTTCATACTAAATATTTAAGACTAAATATTTCAGACTAAATACTTCAGACTAAATACTTTAGACTGTTTTAAAGCTGCACCCTCACCTTTTGCCCCTCCGGCAACTCTGCGCTTACACTCATCCCTACCATATCGCCGGTATTGATACCACTCGCAATAGAAACCCGTACCCCATTGTTTTTATCTACCACCACAGGCTGGTAGTGAATGGTGGTATCCTTATTAATGAGTGGTACAAAATATTTCCCGCCCCTTACCACCAGTGCTTCCGATGGTATAGTGAGGTTCGTTTGTACGGGCGCCTGAAAAGTCACCTGCAGATAACTTCCGGGGATGATAGCATATGCCGTATTTACCAGATCAATCTCCGCCAGCATCATTCTTGTTTTTGGGTCCAGTTCACCAGCTATTCTGGTCAGGGTACTGCTTATTTTCACATCAGGCCTTTCGGTCATAGAGATCGTTACCGGATAGCCCTCTTTTAAAAATGCGGCATCTGTTTGCGCTACATACACATAAATCCTGATCTTGTCGAGCTGCGACAGCGTTACTACCGGCTGGGCGCTGGTCTGTGAATTAGTGGCATTCTGCACCAATGCTCCCGGATCAGCAAACCGGGCAGTAATGGTACCTGCAAAAGGAGCAATGATATTCTTATACTGCATCTGCTCCTTCAGCGACTGCACCTGGGCTTCGGCTACTTTTACAGCAGTAGCAGATGCTTCTGCATCCTCTTTCGATATGTAGTCTTTCTGCACCAGAGCTTCATCCCGTTTGGCTATTTTCTTTTTATTCTCCAGGTCAGCTACTGCTGCCTTATATGCCTGGTCTGTTTCGGGCGAAACGATAGTTGCCAGCAACTGGCCCTCTTTTACCTTATCGCCCTTATCCACAAATATTTTGTTCATATAGCCGCTGGTTTTGGCATATAAAGTAACCGACTGATAGGGCTTTGTTTCCCCAATCAGCATTAGCCCTTTATCCGCAGCCGACATCCCGGCTTTTATGACCTTGACTACAGGCCCGGCTTTAATTTCGTTTTTTCTGCTTTCGGTATCTTTTGCCAGGGAATCGGTCTGCTTCAAAAACAGAAATCCTAATCCACCGGCAGCCGCTGCCACTAACAGAACACCACCGATCCATACCCTTAACGCACTTCTTTTACTTTTTCTGCTCATAAAATATTTTTTGTTTTTACTGAATGTTTTAATGTTGTTCTGGTGTATTTACTGATACTGCCGGTGTCAGAATAGTATGCTCATCACTTACTTCATCATAACGCATGGTTTCCAGGGCAAACTGCTCGTCCAGTTTATTGCGCGATGGGGCATTCTTTCTTAATATTGAATAGATAACCGGCACTACAAACAAAGTAACTATAGTTGCCACAATCAACCCTCCCATCACTGCGCGGCCCAGCGGCGCGTTCTGCTCGCCACCGGCCCCTGTGCCAAGTGCCATAGGTATCATACCTAAAACCATTGCAAGTGCCGTCATCAGCACAGGCCGCAACCGGGTTTTGCCCGCCTCCAGTGCAGCCTCAATGGCATTCAGCCCTTTTTCTACCCTTACCTCATTTGCGAAACTTACCAGGAGTATTGAGTTGGATACGGCAATTCCCACAGCTACTATAGACCCCATCAGTGATACCGTATTTATAGTAGTACCTGTTATTGCCAGCATCCACAGTATGCCCACAAAAGCACCCGGCACTGCAAACAAAATGATAAACGGATCAATCCATGTCTGGAAGAGGATCACCATCAGCAGGTACACCAATACAACTGACAATATCAATCCCAGCCCAAGCGTCTTGAATGTGCTGTCCATTACTTCAGGCTGTCCGCGCATATAGATATGCATACCTACAGGCAACTGCCCGATTGAAGCAATCTTCTTTTCAATATCGCCGGCCACCGATCCCATATCGCGGCCATCCACATTGGCAGTAATATCCATTACGCGCTGAACGGTATAGTGGCTGATGACATCGTATTGGTTTTCGTAATCAACCGATGCAAGATTGCCCAGTGTCTGTGTCTCGGCCATAGGCATATCGGCAAGGTTGGTACCACCCGGCAGCGGAGCGCTGGATGTTATCGGCATGTTCAATATACTGGAAAGCGAATTCAGTTGCTGGTAGGGCACTTTAACAGCCACCTGGTAATTCACCTGGTTCACAGGGTTGATATAAAACGACGGCGCTACGGTTGAATTGGAGGATAGGGCCACAAGCAATGAATTGGCTACATCTTTCTGCGAAAGGCCCATTTGCTGCGCGCGTTCCCGGTTTACATTAAACATCATGGTTGGGTAATCCAGTATCTGCTTGATGTTTACATCGGCTGTTCCGGGTATGGTGCGGATAGCGTTTTTAAGCTTAATGGCATATTTATACGAACTGTCATAATTGTTGTTCATGATCTGTATATCAATCGGGGCCGATACCCCGAAATTCAGTACCTGGCTCACTATATCAGCCGACTGGAAATAAACCACACAGCCCGGGAAGTTATCATTCAGGTCCAGACGTATCTGCCTTAAATAATCAGCCGTAGGCTTGTGGCCTTTATTAAGCGATATCAGGATGTCGGCATCCATACTGCTGGTATTATCTGTTTGCACAAATGCCAGGTTGTAAAACAGCGGCACGCCTATCATGTCATTTACTGCGCCGAGGTCTTTCTTCCCTATTATTTTCTGAATGTGTGCCTCAGCCGAATCAACCAGCCGCTCTGTTTCTTCAATCCGGGTACCAACAGGGGCCCTGAAATGCAGCTTCATCATACCGGTATCTGTATTCGGGAAGAAGTCAGTGCCTATAACTTTAACCAGGAAAAGGGAAATAACCAATACAAAAAGGGCTATAACCAGCACAGCTGCCCTGTTCTTCAGAAAACTATGCAAGGCCCTTCCATAACGTTCCTTGAATTTATCAAACTGAATATCTCTCCAGGTGTTAAACCGGAAAGAAACCATTTTAAAGGCGCTTCCGTTTACGGGTGGGTCAATACCATGATGTTCGCTGGCCATCAGCATTCGGGCAAGTACCGGCACTAGAGTACGGGACAAAATATAGGAGGCCATCATCGATATAACCACCGAAAGCGCCATTGCCTGAAAAAGGTACTTTGAAGGGCCGGTGAGCAATACTACCGGGAAAAATACAATGCATATCGCCAGTGTAGCCATAAGCGCCGGCACGGCTATCTGCTGTGCCCCATCCAGTATGGCTATGGTAAGCGGCTTGCCCAGCCACCGGTTTCTATGTATGTTCTCCACCTCCACTGTTGCATCATCTACCAGCATTCCTATTGCCAGCGAAAGACCGCCAAGGGTCATAATATTCAGTGAGTTACCCGTCAGCTTCAGGAAGATAATACCGACAAGAATTGACAGTGGTATAGAAGTACACACAATAACCATGCTGCGCCAGCTGCCCAGGAAGAACATAATCATCAGCGACACGAGTATAGCGCTGATGATAGCCTCATGCAATACACTCTCAATAGAATTCTCCACGAATACCGACTGATCGAAATCCACCTTCAGGTCCAGCCCGTTGGGTGCTGTTTCCTTGATTACCGGTATCATTTCTTTTGCAGCTTCCACAACTGCGAGTGTAGAGGCATTCGATTTTTTGAGAATGCACAGGTAGGCAGCCCTTTGCCGGTCTATCCGGACCACGTTGGTCTGGTCGGCATAGCCATCACTTATTTTTGCCACCTGGCCCAGGGTTACCACCTGGCCGTTAACCCACTTTACGGGTATTTTCTCAAATTCCTTCACCGCATCCGGGCTCGAATTGAGCTGCACATTATATTCCCTGCTGCCTATTCGCGCCGTACCTGCCGGAATAATAAGGTTTGAATTCTGCAGGGCAGTCAGCAGGTCCACCGGCGACAGGCCATAGCCTTGCATCCCCTTCGGGTCGGCATCTACTACTATTTCGCGCATTTTCCCACCAAACGGAGCGGGTGTTGCCAGGCCGGGAATTGTAAATAAACGCAGCCTGATAAAATTCAGCGCATAATCGAATATTTTATCCTCACCCATGGTTTTGCTCGTCATGGTAATCTGTGCTACCGGTACATTGGTGGCATTGAACTGCAGGATTACCGGCAGCTGAATACCCGGCGGCATACCATGAATAGATGTGCCGGCTACTGCCGACATCTGCGCAATAGCAGCTCCTATATCCGTGCCTTTTTCAAAGTATATTCTCAGTATTCCTATGCCCGGCTGCGATTGCGACTCTATGCGCTCTACACCATTCACTGATGATGATATACCACGCTCACTGAGGTAAGTTACTTTCTTTTCCATTTCTGAAGCCGAAAGGCCCGGGTAGGTCCATATTACAGAAACAACGGGAATATCAATAACAGGGAAGATATCCACCATCATTGATTTTATAGCCATTATCCCCATAAGCAGTATCAGGAAGGCCATAACGCCAACAGTATAAGGCCGCCTTAATGCTAATCTTACTATCCACATAAATTTTTAAGTTGTACTTTATAATTAATCCAGATCACATTACCCGCAAATCATGGCGGAGATTGAGTGTAGAAATGCATATTGAATTAGGGTGAAATTGAATCAATTTCAGCCAATGCATTAATTACAACTGATTAAATGGGAATTTTTCAGACCTGCAAATGCCTTACCATAAGGTACCTCGGCATGGGGGAAGACAGATGCCATCGCTGGCGGGTCACAACTCGCGCATGGCTGTATTTAATAAATAAGGGAAGGAAAGCCATTGCCGCCACTCCGTTAAGGAAAAAAGCCTGGGGCATTTCGGGCATCCCGTCATTCAGGCAGGCAATCGGAATTGCAATACTCGAAATATCTACCCTTTCGGCAATAACGCAATCTTTTATATCGTGGGTGGATAAATGCGCTCCAGCAGCTGACCGTTCTGCAACAGGATTGTTCCTGTAAAGCTGCATCCTGATAAACTTTTTAACCGGAGACGAACAGAACAAAAGGAAAAACACAGCAAGCCCAAGCCATAGTGGCTTTGTTACTCTTGATTCTTTATGTAGGAAGAAATGCATGATACCGGATGGCAGTGCAAAAGTAATACTATTTCTATGTGCTTATTATTTTCCAGCCTGCAGAAGTCTTAATAACTTCATAAAAATTATTTATTAAGGGTGTGCAATCGATCAGTAATATTACACATTATTTAAGGCACATATCCTATCGGGAGTCATTGTTGTTTTCAAAAGAGTCAGTTTTCAACCCTGCCCTGTATCAGCTGATGGCCGGAAGATCCAGAATAAATGAAGTGCCTGCATTTTCAGCACTTACAAAACTGATCTTACCATGCAGCAATTCTATGTATTTTTTCACTATATTAAGTCCCAGCCCTGTACCCTGGATAGTTTCGGCATTCCTTGCCCTGAAAAACCTGGAAAATATATAGGGCTGGTCATCAAATGGAATACCTATACCATTATCTGCAACCGTAATTATGGTTTTATCTATCTGAACCGAAATTGCCCAGCTGATATTAGCATCTTCTCCCGAATATTTAATGGCATTGGAAAGCAGGTTCAGCATGGTATTTTTGAGAATATTATGGTCCTGCTTTATGATTAAGTCACCTGTCAGAGCGTATTCTATACTTTGCCCTTTTTTCAGGGTTGATTCGGCTTCCCGCAATACATTAGCGGCAAAATCTTCCAGGTTAAAACTGGTTATATTGGGTTTCACATTCCCTTGCTCTATCTTATCCAGCGAGAGGAAGTCTTCCAGTATTTCAGTAAGCAGTTCCACCGAAGCCTTTATCCTGTCTATATGTTTCAGGCATTTCTCGGCATCCATTCTCTTTGCATAGGTTTCTACCAGCCCCGCGCTCGCAAGTATTGTAGTGAGTGGTGTGCGGAATTCATGCGATGCGGTTGCTACAAACCTGGACTTAAGTTCATTCATTCTCTTTTCCCGCTCCAGCAGGTTTACCAGGTCTTTGGTACGTTCTGTTACTTTTTTCTCCAGTTCTTCATTTGTTTTTTTCAGTTCTGCTTCTGCTGCTTTTTGCTCGGTAATATCCACCAATGACCATATTTCATGGGTCACATCGTGCAATTTTATCAAAACATAAGATTGCAGCAGGTTAATTACTTTCCCCGACTTGATATGCGCCTCAGATTCACAGTCATTTTCAATATGATGTTCATCCGGTGCCTGTTCTATTTTCACTTTGCATTCATTGCAATGGTCAAGCCCTATTGAGATGGTATCTTTACCCATTACTTCGTCCAGTTCATACCCAAACAGCTCCAGAAATTTGTTGTTGGCATCAATAATCAGGTTGTCCGACTCCCTGATTATGAGCTGTGCTACCGGGTTATGTTTAAATATTTTCCGGAAGCGCTCATGCGATTGCCTCAGCTCATATTTTTCCTTCCATCTGCTGGTTTCATCTGTTACAAATGCAGCTATATACCGGTTTTCATTGAGCTTTATATGGTTATTCAGGTGCAGGCCAAGTATCAGATTTTTCTCCCTGCTCCCTTCATTGTGTATTACAAGTGTATTTCCTTTTCCTTTTTTTTCCGTATGCTCCAGAAGCCTGTTACATATAATCCATAATTCCGCATGGTATTTACTACCTATAAGATCGTTTACATTTTCCGGGTTGATAGCGTTTTTGCCTATACCAAACAATTCTTTTGCCGCAGGATTAATATCTGCAATCTTGCCTGTTTTATCAAATATGAGTATTCCTTCTACCGAATTGCGGAAGAATGATTCAAAAATATTTTCTGTAACTAATGCCATAAAAAAACGCAATTCTATAAGATTCCAAAATAATTGATGATTAAAATCATAAATGATGATCAATATCAATTAATCCAATGACATGTATCATAAATCGTCCTTATGCCAGTTTATTTCTTTGTGCCTTAATCTGCTAAAACTGCATGGTAATGAAAACAATACTGGTTGTAGAAGATAATGACATTATCCGTGAAGATGTTGCGGAAATGCTGGAATTGGCAAATTATAAAGTGATTACAGCCATAAACGGAAAAGAAGGATTTGAACTGGCAAAACAGAATTTGCCAGATCTTATTATCAGCGATATTATGATGCCCGTTGTAGATGGTTTCGGGATGCTGCACCTGTTGCGCCGCGACCCAAATACAGAAGCGATTCCGGTAATTTTTCTTACCTCGAAAACCGAACGTAACGATTTCCGGAATGCTATGGAATCGGGCGCCGATGATTTTATAACAAAGCCTTTCAATAACGACGAACTACTTAAAGCTTTGGAAAACAGGTTCAAAAGGCTTGATGCAATCAAAAAGAATGTTTCGGCAGAGCTGGCTAGTTTTAATGAACTGGTCGAATCAACCAGCAACAGATCCTTGGAAACACTGATCCCTGACCGCGATGTCCGCTCAGTTCAGAAAAAGCAGGTCATATACAAGGAAGGGCAGACCCCTCACTTTCTCTATTACATTGAAAAAGGAAAAGTACGGACCTATAAGGTGCATGAAGATGGAAAGCAATTGTCGGTAGGTTTGTTTAATGAAGGAGATTTTTTCGGGCACATAGCCTTGCTGGAAGAGGCGCCATATAAAGAAGTCGCGCAGGCGCTTGAAGATACCGAACTGGTGCTGATTCCCAGGAAGGCATTTGAAAATCTGGTAAGCAATAACCTTAATGTGGCGCATAAACTGATAAAAATGCTGGCCAAAAATGTTGCGGAGAATGAAGCGCATTTGTTGGGTATTGCCTATAATACATTGCGCAAAAAGGTAGCGGCGGCCCTTACCAGTCTTTACAACAAATACAAACCCAAAAAGGAGGAAATTTTTCTTTTAGACATTTCGCGCGATGAACTGGCATCAATTTCCGGAACAGCTACAGAGTCGCTTATACGCACGCTTACAGAATTTAAAAATGAGGGACTGCTGGACATTAAAAAGGACAATAGAATAGAAATACTGAATGCCAAAAAGCTGGAAAAATTACTGAGGTAAGGAACGTTGGTAAAATAAGGTACACCATATTGCGAAGTTATTTTTCTTTTATACTAGATGTAAAATCCGCGAATAGTGCGCTATTTTAAAACTTTCAAAACGAAGAGAAAATGGAAAACAACGCGTAAAATTGCAGGAATTATTTTGAAAACTTCACTAATCCGGAATAGTTTATTTTTGCAACAGCATTACTTTCAGTTTTAATCAGTTGCAATATGATAAATACCAGGAATGACATTATTGATAATACTGATTCAAAGAATGATTCCTTGCCCCGCCGGCCATTTATGATTTTTATTTATGATTTTTTTCTTTCGCTCTACGTGCTGGCTATAAGAGTTTATGGCACCGTCAATAAGAAAGCCGGGAAATGGATCGAGGGAAGAAAGGACTGGAAAGAAAATTATTCCCGTATCCTGAATCAGGATGAAAAAAGAATATGGTTTCATTGTTCTTCTGTTGGTGAATACGAGCAGGCAAAGCCGGTAATTGAAGCGCTGAAACAACAATATCCGTCATTTAAAATAGTAGTAACCTTTTTCTCTCCTTCCGGATTCGAGGCTTGCAAAAAAACACATCTTGTTGACTATATTCTTTATCTGCCTCCCGACAGTAATCACAATGCCCGGGTATTCATACATATAATAAAACCTTCGCTAACCGTTTTTGTTAAGTATGAATTCTGGTATCACTATCTGGCCGAACTTAAAAAGCAGAAGATTCCCGCTATACTTGTTTCAGGTGCTTTCAGGCCTGAGCAACCTTTCTTTAAGTGGTATGGCGGCTTGTTCCGCGACATGCTTTCCTGTTTCAGCTTCTTTTTCCTCCAGGATGAACAATCAGCAAAAGAATTAAATAAAACAGGCATTATTCAAAATATTACGGTTTCAGGAGATACCCGTTACGACCGGGTTGCTGTTATTGCTAAAAATTCAGCTCCCCTGCCAACTATAGATAATTTCAAAGGAGCAAACAAAATATTCATAGCCGGTAGTTCATGGCCGGCCGATGAAGAAGTAATCAATGCCTGCCTGCCGGTTCTGCCGGCATACTGGAAATTAATTATTGCACCTCACGAAACTGATCCTTCACGCATCCGGAAAATTCAAAAGCTTTTTGGTAATCAATCCATACTCTACTCCGATCTGGATGCTGAAAATACCGGCTTCGATAAGCGGGTATTAATCATAAACAATATTGGTTTGCTTTCCCGCCTTTATGCTTGCGGCGATATTGCTTTTGTTGGCGGGGGGTTTTATAAGGGTGGCATTCACAATATCCTCGAACCGGCGGTTTTTGGAGTACCGGTAATTTTCGGGCCGGTCTTCGAAAAATTTGTTGAGGCAAAAGAAATGGCATCGTTGGGTATTGTATTTCCAATTCACGATAAGGAGGAGTGCTTAACCATTATTAAAAAGCTGATAAATGATGAAACTTACATGCAATCCATCCATAACTCTTTATTATCTTTTATGAAACAACATACCGGAGCTACCAATTCGATACTGAGTGTAATCTCATCCCGGAAATGGCTCGATTAAATTCCTGATATTCTATTTTTTTCAAAATTTTCTTGAAATTAAATTTTGTTATTACGTACAGAACAAATAATTTTGTCGTATAAATTTATCACACAATGGATGCCAAGGTTACTTTAAGTTTTGATGCTAATATAATCGATAAGGCCAAGCATTATGCCGAAAGCCAGGGTATAAGCCTGAGCCGGCTTACCGAAATCCTGTTGCGTAAGGCTACTCATGGGGGCTACCGCGAGATTGAAGATATCCCCATCGCCGGTTGGGTTACCACCTTATCTGAAGGTGAATCTGAATACATTACTCCAAGAAAACGCAAAGACACTAAAAAAGAATACTACAACAACAAAAAATGAGGTTCTTTCTGGATGCCAATATTCTGATATCTGTGCTTAATAAGGAGTTCCCTCAATATACCTATACCTCAAGGATATTGAGTATGACTGAAGAAGACAAATCTGTTACGCTGGTCACAACAAGTATTTGCCTCGCCATAGCATTTTATTTTGCCGAAAAAAAACATGGTGAAGTTCAGGCAAAAAAGAAAATCGGTATTTTGGTTGAACACCTTGATATTGCTGATTGTGGAAACAGGGAAGCCATATCGGTCATGCATAACAAGAAAATTCATGATTTCGAAGATGGCCTTCAATATTATGCCGCATTGCATTCCAACTGTAGTTGCATAGTTAGCAATGATCAGGACGATTTTTATTTTTCTGACCTGCCCGTTTATAATGCCGAACGTTTTTTCAGAAAGTATGTCTGACCACCAGCTGGTTTATCTTTAACAATTCCGGCGATACTGTGATGCTAAACGTTTTTCTCGTGCCTTTATCAGTTTCCCGCAATATCCGGCACTTTTCCCAATTATAGATGCATTAATAAAGCCGTTACATTGCTGTAACGGCTTCAATATTTTTTATATTTCAATCTGGGGAGTTAGACCAAATAAACATTAGAAATCGACATTAGTGGGATTTGCGGTCTTAAATAGGATCTTTGCAAATTGCGACTTCGCGCCTCTGCGTGAGATTTTTCTATAACGTTTTATTCTGTCTGATTGATATTAATTCAGGCTGTCATACTTCTTCTTCACTTCCCCATACAAATCCATTTTACTAAGCCTGGAATAGATATCCATCAGCGCTTTTAAAGTGTTTTTATACGTGTTTTTTTCGTCTGCTTTCAGGTCTTTCTGACTTCCGTAGGTATTCTTAGCTTTTTCAAAATAAGGGCTGGCCTTTGCAAACATTGCATCCCTCTGTGCCTTTAAGTTGTCGTATTTTTTCTGGTCAGCATCCGATGAACCGGTAATGGCATTCATCTGGTTATTAATATCGGTAGCCTGGTTAAAATAAAGGGCGCCAAAATTGTAATTGAACGACGGATTATCGGGCGATAATTTAAGGGCTTTATTAAAAGCATCTTCCGATTTTGCATAATAATCGGTAGTGCCGGTTGTTTTCTTGCCATCCTTCGGGCTGGCCATGCCAAGGTAAGTGGTAGCTATGTTAAACTGAATTTCAGCATTATTGGGATCCTTTGCTGCAGCCTCTTCCAGTTTCTTTACAATTTCATCATCCTTGCCGGCCGATATGTAATAATTCAACTCCTTGTTTCTGATAAATACATCATCTGGAAAATCTTTTCTTCCTTCCTGTATTACAGTCAGTTCTTCATCCTTTTTATTCTGTTTTTCCAGTGCATCAATAAGGCATTCGTAAACGTTCGATTTCTTGGTTATCGGATTATTCTTCACTTTGGTAAGCAGCGGCACCGCTTCATCATATTTCATCTGGTAATAGGCGCTGTTAGCCAGGGTCTGCAATGCATCAGCAGTTATTGTATCTATTGCCTTTTGCTGTGGTGCGGTAAACTTATCAAATCTGTTCAGTTCACGGATTTTCAGGGCAGTCTTCATTGATGAGGCTGCCAGGTCAAGATTTTTATTGTTGAAGGCGTTAGCTCCGTCATTATAATAAAGATTTATCGCAAAACCCAGTAACTGGTCAACAGTACTTTTTTCATACTCAGGCTTTATTTCTATGAGTCTGAATAAGGCAGCGGTTGCCTCCTTAAAAGGATTTGATGCTTTATATTTATCTACATTCTGTAGACTTAAGTATATCTGAGCCTTAACAAAGAGTGCTTTTGGTTTTTCTTTTGTCTCACTGTTGCCCATGGCCTTATCTATGTCATCCTTGGCCTCATCGTAGTTTTTATTCTGAAGGGCTACACCTGCCGATGTAACGTATGTATCCTGCGCAAGGCTATTCAGCGAGAGCGCTATGGCGGCTATTATTATGACAGCTTTTTTCATTGCTTTAATCTTTAGGTTGCAAGTTGCTTTTTATTTCCGTATTATTTGGTATTGATCTTTGTTATTTATTCAACTGGTAGTTCTGCAGCAGGTTCTTCGCCAGCATTTGCCGTATCGCCGTTTTCATCAGTACTATCCTCAGTTTCTTCTTCTGTATCCTGGTCTGCAATACGGGCTATAGCGGCTATTTTATCCCCTTCATCTATATTTATCAGTTTCACTCCCTGTGTAGCCCTGCCAGCCTCACGAATAGCGGCTACTTTCATACGGATAGTTACTCCCGATTCGCAGGTTATCATCAGATCATCTTTCTCCTGCACGCCCATCAGGCCTACAAGTCCACCGGTCTTTTCTGTAATATTGATGGTTTTTACGCCCTTACCTCCCCGATTGGTAACCCGGTAAGAAAGCAGGTATTTTTGTATATTTCCCTCTGCATCCGGCAACTCTACCAGATTATAGGGGTCTGCTTCTGTAATGGCTTCCTGGTTTTCGGCACCTTCTGTTTTGTCTGCCTTGTCGGCTACTTTTTCCAGGAAAGGCGTACGCTTGCCCAGCCCTTTCTCCGACACCACAAGTATCTGCTTGTTCACATCATCTTTTGCCACACACAGCATGCCTATCACTTCATCATTATTCTCATCAAGCTCTATACCAAAAACACCTATCGCGCCCCTGCCTGTTGCACGCACTTTCTCCTGAGGGAAACATATTGCACGGCCCGATTTCACAGCCATCATTATATAGTTACTTTCCTGGGCCAGCGCCACGTCCAGCAATTGGTCGCCTTCTTCAATGGTTATGGCAATAATACCATTGGCACGCGGACGGCTGAAATCGGCAAGGTTGGTTTTCTTGATGATTCCCTTCTTGGTGCACAGCACTACCCAATGATTATTGATATAATCTTCATCATCAAGTTTGGGCACATCTATTACCGTACGTATTTTATCGTCGGCAGGTATCTGCATCATATTCTGTATAGCCCTTCCTCTGCCGTTTTTATCGCCTTCGGGTATCTCATATACCTTCAGCCAGAAACACCTGCCTTTTTCGGTGAAGAACAGTAAAGTATGGTGCGTAGACGCCACAAACAGATGTTCAATATAATCCGCATCCCTGGTCTTTCCACCCATCGCCCCCCTGCCTCCGCGGCGCTGCGACCTGTATTCGGCATTTGATGTACGCTTGATATAACCAAGATGAGAAACCGTGATCACCACATCTTCCTTCTCAATCAGGTCTTCAATACGCATTTCATTGGCCATGTATTGTATCTCGCTCTTGCGTTCATCTCCGAATTTCTTCTTTACATCCAGCAGTTCATCTTTAATGATCTGGTAACGCATATCCTGGTTTGCCAGTATTTCATCAAGGTGTGCTATCAGTTTCATCAGTTCGGCATGTTCCTCACGTATCTTTTCCCGCTCCATACCTGTGAGGCGCTGCAGGCGCAGTTCCAGCACTGCCTTGGCCTGTATTTCGCTCATTCCGAATTCAGTAATAAGCCCCTCCTTGGCAATATCCGGATTGGCCGAATTGCGGATCAGTTTGATCACTTCATCCAGGTGGTCAAGCGCTATCAGGTAGCCTTCCAGTATATGTGCCCGCTTCTTGGCCTCTTTCAGTTCATAGGTCGTACGCCGAACAACAACCTCATGTCGGAAAATGATAAATTCAGAGATCAGGTCCTTCAGGTTCAGCGTGCGGGGCCGGCCATTTACAAGCGCCACATTATTGATACCGTATGATGTCTGCAGTTCGCTGTATTTGTACAACTGGTTAATCACCACCTGCGCCACTACATCCCTGCGCAGTTCTACAACCACACGTGTGCCTTCTTTATTCGATTCGTTGCCTACATGGGTTATACCATCTATTATCTTGTTGTTTACCAGTTGACCTATCTTATCAGCCAGCGCATCCCTGCTCACCTGGTAAGGCACCTCTGTGATTACAATAAGTTCCTTGCCACTCTTCATGGTTTCTACCGTAACCCTGCCGCGCAGCACTACCCTGCCCCTGCCGGTCAGAAAGCCCTGCTTTATGCCTTCAATGCCGTATATGATTCCACCCGTCGGAAAGTCAGGCGCCTTCACATGCTTCATCAGTTCCTCAATAGTAATTTCG
>Ga0214164_1000958_pt1 | contig 17516 bp, 23 predicted proteins | sample TroBogepilimnion_13_FD_153003 | JGI IMG/M metagenome (GOLD analysis project Ga0214164, IMG submission 153003) | Freshwater microbial communities from Trout Bog Lake, WI - Practice 03JUN2009 epilimnion v4 | ecosystem: Environmental > Aquatic > Freshwater > Lake > Epilimnion/Euphotic zone ...
CAGTTATGGAAAATATTGGTGGACTAATGGGATAGATAGTATTAAATCATCAGTCTGTCCGGAGGGGTATTATCGAGGAGTCGGAACTATTCAGCGAATAAAGTCACGAAATAATCTTAATAAAAAGATTTAATCAAAATACCCCGCCAATTTCATTTTGTAAAGTCTACTCTCGTATATATCTTCTGCAATGTCTTCGGTTACATCTACATCTTTCCGCTTGCGTGGTCGGCCCATTGGGCCTAGTTTTTCTTGCCACTGATCCTTGACTGGGAAATAAAAATCACGTTCAGGATGAGGATCTCCTCTGGTATTGGTCTTGGGATCGCCTTCGGTCATACCAGAACCACCGCCACCCACCGGGCTAGTGCTATCAGTGGCGGGTTCACCACCGCCACCGGCATTTTGATCTTCGGCCATGTCCAGTCCCGCTTCTTCTTCAGCACCTACGCCATCGGCGTCAAATGCCACTTGTTCAATTCGACCCCACAGTTCTCGTGGTGCATACATTACACCATCTGCTCGATGTTCAATCGAGTCACCAAAGCGTGTCATTACTGCACGATATGCCTGTTCACTGCTGACACTGAAGCCAACTTCATCGTCACGGCCTTCGTCCACTGTACCTGAACCTATGGGACTGACCACATTGTCTGATCCCTGTACTGCAGCCACTCCGTTTAATCCGGTTAGTGCTCCGGCCAAGTCGTTGTCTTCGTCCACTGTCTTGTTTCTATCATCCAGTTCGGGATGGCGTGCATAAAATTCGTCCGCTAACTCTTGTTGCATCTGATCCCATGCTGTATGCTTTTGTTCCATATCACGAATGTGATTGCGTGTTGCAAAGGCACCTGGATCACGTTCGTTGCCGGGAACCGCCGGCTTCTTCCCTGACTCGCTCATGTGCCAAGCATTATCTTGTCCGTGAAATCTATCAGTACTGGGGCCGTGCCATTCGTCAGTTTGCTCACCATGCCAAGCGTCGTTGCCATGCCAAGCATCTTGTGCTTCGTGTAAACCCTCTAGTTCATCTATTGGCCAACTAAGGTAACTGTTGCCGTTGATGTCGCCTTGTTGTACTACAAACACGCCACCATTTTCGTCTTCAATTTGACCTATTGTCCACCCTGCGGCACCTAGTGTGCGTTCTACTTCAGGATCCGCATCGCCATGCCACCATTCAGCAGCCAATTGTTTTAGGGTTTCTTCACTGAAACCATCATCCCCGCCACCGTATTCGGGACTGGGCGCGAATTCATACACAATTTCAATTGCCTCATTGACTAATTGTGTTGTATTACTGGCAACTTTTTTCTTGCCCGAGTTTTCGAATAAGTCGTTTATGTTCATTGCGTTTTACCTGGAGGGGTTATTCCCGGAGGGGTTGTACTTTGTGGTTGTTGGTTGTTGGTTGTTGCATTTGTTCCCGGGGCCTGTTGTGCTTGTTTTACTTGTTGTTGCTTCTTTTGATCCAATTGATCTGCACGAGTCAGCACTTGTTTGAGTTGTGCAGTTGTTTGTGGATTTTGCAGAGCCTTGCTGGCTGCTGCGGCCAATGGTGCCAGTTGTTGTGCATTTCCTGGAGAAACTGGTTGTTTGGGATTGGTGTCCATTTTATTCATTGTGTCTTGGAACTTGACTTGATTGAGCGGTTGCCCGGTGCCCTGTGCACTTAGTACCGGTTTAATTTGAGCAACACTTTTTTGTATTTGTTGATTATCTGCAACCTGCTGAGCAGCTGCTGGATCGGGCTTTTGACTGGAGCCTGCGGCTTGTGGATCCTGTGACGGCATGGCAGTTGCCGGAGCAGAAGTATACTCAGAAACAAACTCTCGGTACTCGCGCATGAGGTCACGTGCAGTTGTTGCCTTGGGCTCGTGCAACATTTTTTCGTAGTCACGCAATACACTTTCGCCACCGACTCCCTGTCCAGGCCGGGGAGGAGATTTTTGTGTGCCCTTCCAGTAGCCACCAAATTTGGCACCTGTGGGATTGTTTTCAGCATCACTCATGCCGTCTTCGTTTTTGGGCTTTTGGTGATGCTTTTTCATATTGATGGCCTTAGCAGCTTGTATCTGTGCTGGACTAGCAGCTTCGGCAATGCCGTCAATACGGCTTAATAAATCTTTAAAGTCCATCGCGTTTAATCATGCTTTCTTTTTTGGTGCGTTTCTTTTTAAACGGGCTATTCTTTTGGTTGTAACTACCGCCAAACAATGTACCAGTCTTAGCAGAATTTTTCATTGCACTAGGCCCTACAGCAACACTGCTAACACCCATGCTGCCGGCAAATTCATTCAACATGGCATTTACTTGCGCGGCGTAGTCTGTACTTTCGCCTATATCTTTACTGTACTTTTTGCTCCACTGCGGATCATTGGGATCTTGTTCTGTACTTTCATTGGGCACACATTTACGAACCCATCCACCATTCTTGCCCTTTTTTGTACCTTCAGCGTGTTTGTTAGGCCAGCACTTTGTAAAGCCATTTGAGTCTTTTTGACCTTTGCGTATCTCGTTAAGGTTGCCGTGTGTTTGGCACATGCCGCAGTCGGGGCAGGTCATTTCCATTACTTCATGACTTTCCGTGTGCTTCTTCTTACCAGCACAATGTGCCTTTTGTGAGAAACCTCGTGGATGACTGCAATTGATACTGCTCTTGTATTTTTGGCTCCAGCCCTCACCAACAGTTTCTTTATATGTGTGTCCCTTGATTGGCGGTACTACTACAGGTTTGGTATCGCCTGGGCCTACTATACCCACCCGTGCTTGAGGATTTTTTGGAAACACCTGTTGATGGATATAGCGTTGTGCTGCCATCTCGTGATCGTATACGCTACCCTCACGGTGCCATGTCGTGCCATCACTTACATAAACTCGATAAGTGGGTGCTACCGGTTCCTCGTCCCATTCTTTTTCATAGCCCAGTGGGCCTGCATCCATACCAGCAACGCTTCTGTCATAGTCGCGTTGGTAAGCATCACGACGTGCTTCCGCTACACCTTGTGGTTGTTGTGCTGCCTGATATAATTGAGGGTACGCTTTCCTAATATCAATAATAGCATCTTTTACTGTTTTGTCATTGTTAATTCTGGTGTCTCCGACTCCTTGACCCAGTACCTGACGATTCTGTTTTACATACGTTAAAATATTTCTAATAGTATCAGCATCAGCACCCACTAACTCCAGTGCGTATGCTCCGTCTCCATCTGGATACAGTGCGTCTGACCAACGAGACCAGTCTAATTCTACGGGATCGTAGCCTTCCGCCACACCTTGCTGTTTAAGAACAAACACACGTTCGGGACTAATAGGTGATTGACCTTTGCGTTGTGATTTTACTAAAACTTGCCAACTTCCAGTCATCATCTCTGGCTCACTAACCACTACACCTCGGTCCCAATACCGTTTATCATCTCTAGGTGGATTTGGTAGCATGTCTTTTGGACCCAACCATAACATTACTTGAGTTCCTGGTTGTAGTTGTGATTGTGATGAACCTTCCGCCACACCTTGCTGTACTAGGTTAGTTTGTAATATTTCAAAAAATTGTTTAGCCTGATTTAATAAATCTTGAGTAGTGTCTACTTTATTCCACGCATTTGCTATTAATGGATAATCTTGTGTTTCGCCTTGTAACAAATTCATAGCCGCTCTTTTTGGATCTGTTTTCGCTAACCTTAATTCTTTATTAATGATTGAACGATACATTTTATCGTTATCCCATTCACCGCTAGTGAAGCCTTCCGCCACACCTGACTTTCGAGCATCGCCAACAGTGCTCAAGAACTTGTTGTTTTTGTAAATCTTGGCATGGTCTGAATGGCCACTTTGTAGTGCATGACCTATTTCTCGATAACTATACATGCCGGGCTTGTCGGGATCATTGGCCACTGTATATGAGTCCGAGCCTTCCGCCACACCCTGTTGTTCTCTAACTGCAGGATTGTCAATCTGTTGTGCCACTGCGGTCAAGCCTTCGTTGCCGTTAGTAATCTTTTTGTACATCCATGCTTCAAGTGGTACGCCCTGCTTGACAGATCGGTAAATCTTTTTTGCGGCTTGGGCTATGGCTTTTAATTCACCCAGTGCCATACCGTCCAGTTGTTCGTCTTCCATGGCATAGGCTTCCATACCTCCGGCCATCATGCTCTCGCCCATACGAGGCATTTCTCTTGGTGCAATCCAAGCACGAGCACCGTCTAGGCCCACATAAATATTAACCGGTTGTCCGTTCAATGTAGCCTTGGCTGGTACACCCATTGCTCTAGTTGTGTCGTTGAGTGTAATTGGTATATTTTTACCTTGGTATGCCACTGTGCCGTGTCTAGCATCCTGCATTTTAATCTCGGGCACATTGCCGGCTTGTGCGTTTTGACTAGCACCCAACCCAGCAGCAGCCAACCCAGCACCGGCTAAACCAGTGCCCACGGTCTTTAAAAAGTTTCTACGACCAGCCACTTTGGCATCATTCTCAGCATCGCTAGCTTGATCAAACCAGCCCTCATCTAGCATGTTTTGATATTGATGATCAAGACTGTCAATATCCATTGCTTCTAGTACCGGTGCCAATTCTACAACAGGCTCGGGAGCTAGGTTGACTACCAGGGCTTTGGCTCTTACAATGTTTTCAAATTCTTGTGGTTTCATGGCAAATATTCCGTGTTTGTTATATTTATGTTAAACTGTAAACACGCCGCCATTATTTGCAATGCCATTTACAGTGACATTTTTAAGATAAAATACATTGTTATTGGAACAATCCACAATATCTAGTTGATGTTCGCCCGCCTCGACATTGACTATAAGATTTTCTCGAATATAAATTTCGTATGCGGGCCATGCCCAATTGCGTTCGGTCAACAAATCTCCGTCAATATAAACACGATACGCAGGATTTCCCTCACCGCGAGTGCAATAAACATCGGCAGTGACGGTGACAGTATTCATAATTAACTTAATGCACTAGACAACAACTGCTGGGCACGAGCCGCACTGCGTGGATATAATGTTTTTGCTATCTGGGCATGCTCACGTTTTCCGCCACGTTCCCAAGCATCGCGTATTTGAGTAGCACTAGTAATACCCCCGGCAAATTCCACCGTGGGCAAATACGCCATGTAACCGTGTTGACTAAACGGTTTTAAATTTCGAGTCATGGGTTGTAGATAACTGAGCTCACCGTTCTTTTTTGTTCCGCCTGCCTGTGGCGGTTCGTTACGATCTTTTTCACTGCGTACAAATACCAGTGCAGTGGTTGCCGGATCGTAATGGTCAGTGATTTCTCGAGCTTGAAATGGCGATTTGACTTGTACAAAGCGCTCAGGCGGAACCCCGGCTATGCCGGCTAGTTCTTGCTTTATTTCGTATGGGAACGGACGCGATTTAGTATCGTTTGTGGCAGCAACAAACACATCGGCCTTGGGAAAGGCCTTTACTGCTGATTGGTACAATGCAAAATGCCCGGTGTGGAACGGATGGAACCCACCAGGCATTACTACTACGATTTTTTGTATTTTTGATTCTGTTACAATTTCTGCTATATGCATGTTCAAGTCCGCCTATAGCATATTTATACTAAATTGATTCAAGCAACCAAATGTAAAACGGGCTAGTAAACTCCAAGATCCAGTCGCCGTTCCAGCCTAGATCTACACAATTGGCCAATGTTGGTCTAGTCGAGTCCTTGGCAACAAAAACGCTCTTTTCCCAAGGCAAATTGCCTAAATCAATTTCTTCAATCTCAATACTTTTTATATGCAACAACATGTCTTTGACGATGGCAGTTTTGTCATCATTTTCCACTGTGTCTGTATTGTCTTTGTTTAGCAATTGTATCACTAACCGTTGAGCTCCTTCAATAACCTCGTGATCAAATTCAACATAACTGACCTCGGAGTCGGCAACGCCAGAAGCTATTTCGATATCGTTTAACAATATCCGCCACTGTGGTTTTTTGAGCCAAGCAGTGGCAGACAAGCCGATTCGAAAATGAAGTTGTTCGTGGCTGGACATGATTTAAGGATTAACGGCAGTTGGTTGTCCGGCCTTGGCCATACTCACAGCATCACGTAAGGCTGCTGGCACTCCTTCAGGTAATCCTGCTTGCTCGCCATGGAATTGATTTTTGGCCTTGTCAATGACATCAATCTTGCTTAGATCACCAGCAAACTCATAGTGTCCAATATGATTTAATAAAACTTTACTGTGTACCCAAATCTCTCCACCCATGTCTTGCCAGCGTCTGCAAAACAACCAGTCTTCCGAGAGATAATGACCACGTGCATCAATTTTGCAATCAAAAATACTGTACATCATGGGTTCAAACTGTTTGCCTAATCCCACATCATCCACATATTTTGTTTCGGGGAATTGAGCAATCATCTTTTCGTATACACTGCGTTTGAACAACAAGAAACCAGTGCCGGTGGTGTCAACTGTAAAAATGTCGCCTTGTATCTTGGTCTCGGGTTTTAGGTTAATAACATAGTTAACTGGTAACGCTTTCTTGGGATATAATCCACCAATGACTTCTTTGTCACAGGCAATCATTTGAAGAATACTTTCTGGCTGGAAACGAATATCTGCATCGATAAACATAAAATGTGTTGCAGTGGTATTGGTCATCATTTTGGCCATTAGGTTATTACGTGCACGAGTAACCAGACTCTCGTTCACCATTGTGTCTAAACTCCAGTTTAGTCCTGCTTGTTGGGCAAGTAAAATAAAACGCAACAAACTGGTCATTGTGGGTTCACTTACCATTCCACCGTAACACGGTATACCGATATGTAAATGCACCTTGCTAAAGTCAAAAGGTACTCCTTGAGGTTGTTGTGCTTGAGGTTGTTGTGCTTGTGCTGCTTGTTTTGCTGCAGCAGCCTTGATTAATTCAACCGCGTTTTTTTGGCTGACTTTTTTATCAGTGGGTTTAGATGTACTCATGTTTTCCTTTTTGGTTATTGTGTGAGTTCGCTGACTTCGACAACTATGCCGGCGCCAACTAGTTCTTGTGTTACTGCTTCTAGATTGATCAATAAGTCTTGGGTAACAGCATCCATGTCAGCAGATGCGCCATCCTTGACCAATTGGCTTAATTCTATTAAAATGGTTTGTTTTACGATTTTGGCCATTCAACGGCTCCTTGAATTATACAAGTATTTATTATACGTGAACCACCTCGTGAATTTTTCCCACTATGCCGGGACTGATCAAACTCAGCATTGTTGTGATGGTCAAATCATTACAATAGAAAAATGCGCCCCACATTCCAGAATAGGGTCGAGTTAGGCCATGTACAGTACCTGCTGTAATTTTAACATCATCGCCTTGTGATTGCAATACATTTAGTATTTGTTGTTTTTGAGTTTGGTTGTAAGAGCCATCCCGCAAATTGACCTTATACTGATATGTGATGCGTGTGCTGGTGATAATTTTATCCTCGAGCAACAGGGCCTCGGTTCCTGAATCAGGCCCGGTCACTGAGCAGATGCACTCGGTATTGCCCAAACTTTGTGCAATGGTTTTTAATTCCTCTTGTGTTTGTGTGTAAATTTGCACATGCGGATTTTCAACTCTTATTTTAATTTGATTTTGATAAGTGTTGCGTATATTTCGAACAGTTTGCAACAACACATAGTCAATGTTGTTGTAGTTGGGTCGAATCAAATCACGCCAGCTTCCGCCAAAGTTTTTTCTTATTGCCTCTTGTCTTTGGCGTCGTGCCACTTCGGCAATCATATCGGTATAAACCGGACTGATTAAATCTGCACATTCGCAGTATATTTCTAGGCGCCAAAGATGCTGGCCAAAGAACTGTTTCTTTGTGCGTTTGAATTTAACGTCTTGATTAAGCGTCTGCCAAAATAATGTATCCATCAGCGTCCACAGTGGGTTGAATTGTGTTTGATTGTGCAGTAAAAGAAAAAGTTTGATCTCGACAATCAATTATAATAGTGCTTGGTCTTGAGATATTTTCAAACAAGATTTTCTTACTCAACGGTACTTTGATTAAATCATTGATTTTACGTGCCAAGGGCCTTGCACCCATTTTGGGATCGTAACCAATCTCGCTCAGATGGTCAGCAGCTGCCTCGGTCAATCTAATTCGTATGGCTTTGTCGCTGAGTAATTCATTGATCTCGTTAACGAATTTGGCAACAATTTTTTTCATGCTTAGTTTATCTAATTTGTTGAATTTACATACTGCATCTAGTCTATTGCGAAACTCGGGTTTAAAGAAATCCTTGACAGCTTGATCATCCTCGCCAGTTTTTTGTAGGTCGGTACTGAATCCAATGGTATTACGTTCGTTATCGCTGGCCCCTAAATTACTGGTAAGAATAACTATTGCGTTACTTGCATTGGCTTTTTTACCGTTGCTGCTAGTGACAACACCCTCGTCCATCAAGCTCAGCAATATATTGCTGACATCGGGATGTGCTTTTTCAATTTCGTCAAACAGTATGATCGAGTTTGGCGATTTCTCCAAGTCACTGATCAATAATCCTCCGCCAATATTGCCATCATCGTATCCAACGTATCCCGGCGGAGCTCCGATCAATTTGGCCACTGTGTGTTTTTCTTGGTACTCGCTCATGTCGTACCGTAACAATTTCATACCCAAGTTTTCAGCAAGCAATTTAGCCAACTCGGTCTTGCCTGTGCCAGTGGGACCTAAAAACAAAAAGCTACCCACTGGCTTGTTTAAACTTTTTAAGCCTGCACGGCTAACATAAATCTTTTCCAATAATGTGTCCACCACACTGTCCTGCCCGTATAGTCGACTCTTGACATTGACTTCTAAATTTTCTAGATTCTTTACACTCTCACTACCCACCTGTTCTGCGGGAATTTTGGTAAATTTGGCAATGGTTTCTACAATGTGTCCACGAAAACAAGTCCAGTCAGTTTCGGTTATTTTTAATCGAGCACAAGCGGTGTCAATTAAATCAATTGCTTTGTCAGGAAGACGTTTGTCTGTTTGGTATCGTACACTCAAATCCACAGCAGCATCGATAGCGCTATCGTCAATTATACCGCCATGGAATGTTTCAAAATAGCCACGCAGTCCACGCAGGATGTCTTTGGCCACTGCTGGTGTTGGTTCCTCTATGGTCAAACGATAAAATCTACGCATCAAGGCACGATCTTTTTCAAAGCTCTTGGAGTATTCTTCCCAAGTGGTGCTGGCTATGACTTTGATTTGTCCTTTGCTCAGTGCGGGTTTGATCATGTTGGCAAAGTCCACACTGCTTTGGCTTCCGCCACCTGCTCCCTGCATTTGATGTGCTTCGTCAATAAACAATATTGATTTGCCTTTAACAGTCAAGGCCTTGATGACATCTTTTAGTTTTTCTTCAAATTCGCCGCGATACTTACTGCCGGCCAGTAAACTTCCTATATCTAAATTATAAACAGTATGGTCTCGTAGATATTCGGGCACGTTTTGATTATAGATGTTTAAAGCAAGTCCTTCGGCAATGGCAGTTTTACCTACCCCGGGATCTCCCACCATTAGTATATTACTTTTATTGCGTTTTGCCAATACTTGTGTAATTTCTTCAATCTCGTACTCACGACCAATAACAGGATCAATTTTGCCCTCTTGGGCTAGTGCATTTAGATCGGTACAGTGTTCTTTTAAAAGTTCTGTAGCGCGAACAGCATTAGCAGCCTTGCGATTTTTTGGGGTATGATAGGTTTGATTATAAAAACTAACAAAATCATTACGATCATCAATGCCGTATTTCAAGATAAAATAACTTGCATGACTGGTATGCTCCTGTGTCAAACTCACAAACAAATCAACCACTTGCATCAATTGCCTAGCACTGAACAACACTTGTGTGAACGCACGATTTAAAACACGTTCCAAACTGTGTGTTTTTTTAGGTTCGCAATCGGGAAAGTTACTGACTAGATAGTTCTGCGAGCTCAAGTAGTCATCTACATCTTTGATCATACCATCAATATCGACACCATAGTTGTCCAACAACTTATTAAATGGTGCATAATTCAACAAACCAAACAGTATATGTTCTAAGGTGACATATTCGTGATTGTGAAATTTTGCCTTTTCTGTTGCAGCATTTATAATTAATTCAATCTCGGGATTGGGTTGGATCATTTTTTCTTCCAAGGACATTTAGGACCTCACAAATATTTATAGTGTTGATTGAATTTCTTTAATAACCGCTATCTGCTGGGGAGTTAGATTACGCGGAACTGTTACTTCTATTTTAACATATAAATTGCCACGTGTCGAGCCGTGTATTTGCCAAATGCCCTGATCACGTATGCGCAATGTACTGTGGTTTTGAGTACCGGGTGGTAAATTTACAACAAATCTACTGCCATCAATACCGGCTACTTCTATGTCACCGCCAACGATTGCGGTTAAACAATCGACATGAATAGTGGTAACGACATCTAGTCCGTTAATTTCAAATGGCGGGTGCGGGTGTAAAACTATTACAACATACAAGTCGCCACGTTCCAGAGTGTTAAAAAAGTTGTCCCCCAAATTTGCATATTTGATTTGGGTTCCATTAGTGACTCCGCGCGGAATGTTGACTTCTACAGTTTCTCGATGCCCGTTTGTGGTTTGTATACTGACTGTTTTCTTTTGATCTAACAAGGTGCTGGACAAATCAACAGGTACATCTACTCGTATATCTTTATTGCGAGTGGGTTGTCGCATGTGTGCAAACGGGTCTCCGCCAGGAAAACCTCCACCAAAATTAAACCCAAAGTTTTTAAACATATCAGCCACATGTGGCGGCATGCCCGACATGTCTTGTCCGTTCACATTGAACCTAAATCCACCCCCGGGATTCCTGCGTTCATGATCATATTGCTCGCGTTTGGCTGGATCCTGTAGTGTATCGTAGGCACTTTGTATGGCCTGAAATTGGGCAGTGTCCCCGCCTTTGTCGGGATGATGCTGACTGGCCAGTTTACGATATGCTCGTTTAATTTCATCGGCACTGGCATTTTCGTTGATACCTAAAGTTTCATAATGAGTCATACTGTATTTTAAATGAAAAACCGGACAGAGTCAACATATCCGGTTTAAATTGTTCAACGTGATTAATTGACTTGACAAGTAACCAATGACTGTGAATTCATTATAGTACCGCTACCATTGTTGAGAACAGATCCCACAATAGATGCATTGAATGTACCGCTGGCCAATGGCAACAGTTTTATACTGCCACTTATATCGCCACCACCAAGGTCTATTGGGTTGACAAGATTGTCTGCGTTTAACTGTGTGTCGTCTGACCCAGTACTGGTATAGGTGAGTGTTACAATCTCACCTAAATTGATAGTACTAGGCGATATTGATAGTGTTACTTCCATTTATGCTGCTCCTGCTTTCTTTTCCATTGTTCGGCCAAATGCACTCACGCCCAAGATACCACCAAACGCCAAGTGGATCAATCCACCGTTGCTGAGTGTTAGACTCTGCCAAGCAGTATAGCCCATTTGTATTCCAAAGCCTTTTTCAATGATGGGCAAGAACATGCTGATCATGGGAAAGGCCACAAAGTCCATGAAACAGATCAGCATGTACAACCAACCCATGGCCGGACGCCAAAAACTCTTCATCCAGTGTTCGGGCTCTTTCCCCTCACTAGCTGCCATTAGATTACCAAATGCAGCAGTTGTGTTAGCATCTGCGGCTATTTGTTGTTGCGGCATACCGCCGCCCATTCCTCCGCCAAAGCCACCTGGCGATCCAAATCCGCCCGATGATCCAAAGCCACCAGAGCTAGACCCAAACGCTCCCGCTCCAGATGTTGAACCACTGCCAAAGCCGCTTGAAGTTGTGCCAAATCCGGCGGTTGATGTTGTTGCATTACTGCCTCCAAATAAACTGGGTGCGGCCTTGCTGGCAGTTGCTGCCGGAGGCGCGGTTGATGTTGTTGCCGGATTGACTGCGTTGCTTGACTGTGCTGCTGCTACGTCTGCGGCTGTTGGTTGATCTGTGTCATCGGGATCTAATTTTGGCATTTTTGTTTCCTTATCCTAGAGCGCTGATCAAACTGATCGCACCATTTATTGCAGTATTTAGTGTCTCTTTCAAGGCCATTTGCTCCATGGCCTGTATCACTTGCATCTGTCGTTGCACATCCTGTAATAACTCTCTAGCTTGATCTGGAGGCATATCACCTGAATGCACTTGTTGTATTACCTGTTGTACAAAATTTGCAGCATTGGCAAACTGTTGGTCGCCACTGTTGACTAAGCTGGCTAGTTGGTTGTTTAAATCGTCTTGGTTCATCTTGGTCTTTTTCCTTGTACATGTTGTATTAGAGTGGCACTGCTCTCAATGCCGCCAAATTTAAGTTTACAATACAGTGTATTGATTTTCTCTGAGCCAGCATAGCGAGTTTTCAATCCCTGTGCCATTTCATCTAGTGCAAGACTTGCTTTGATACTGTCTTCGTTGTGCGGTATATCCAATTCGTATTCATGATACAAGCCGGTTTTGTATGCTATGTTATTTGCATTGACCTTAGACGCCACTGCATCATCGCACTCGGCTATACTGTTGTGTGCATCGTATTTGATCTCGGTGATCATTCGGTACTCAACAGGATCAAAGTGTGTCATTAAAAGAGCATCCACCGCCGCGCAACCAGATAGACTAACTATCATGAACAAAGCTAAAAATTTTTTCATTTTGTTGCCTTTTCGTATATTTGTTTTTGTGTATTGTACCACTCGTTCCAGTCATTGATTTTTCCTGCACACAAATAATATTGTGTGTAGTTATCGGTAACAACTGTTAAAACAGAACTCAATTTGTCTGTGTTGGTGTCAACAGGTTTTAAATCAGGACAAGCCTCCATCATTTCCAAAGGAACTTTGGGCCAGGGTGGAGCAACTGCGACAGGGGGTGTTTTGAAACTACTGCATCCGGCAAGCAATAAAACGGGCAATAAGTATTTCATTTCTTCATCTCCGGATTGATTGCGGCATCATTGAGTATTTGAACTGCGGCAGGATCAACCTTGCATTCAGCATCAATCCGTTTCTCCACAGTCTTAATACGTTCCTGTATAACAACTTGACGTTGTACAAGAACCCGGTTCTTTTGTTTGCGTACCTGTGACAGTTTATCATTGGCCGCTTTGCTTGCCACAACTGCTAGATCCACTCGCGCTTGTGCTTCTTTGATCTGTGCTTGCCATATCTCAGTGACCCCAGCACCGCCCCACATAAACACACAGGCAAAACAAACTATAACGCATAACGGTTTGATTATATAAGCCCATGGCTTGATTTGTGGAAGCAGAGCTAAAAAGTAAGCCAATAGGTATACTGCAATGCTGGCTCCGACTCCCATGGGCCAAACCCAAACAGGTATGTTACTAATAAAATGATTGATAATAAATTCAAACATTATGCACCAAACAATTGTATTGCATGGTTGTAACGAGCAGTACGGTCTTCAATGCCCAGGGTACCACCGTTGATCACTTTGGTGGCTTTGACAATATCACCAGCATCACTAATGGCGTTCAATCCATGATGTTCCCAAAAGAAACAAGCACTCTCAACAGCACCATCGGGTGTTTCACAATAGTCCACGCACTCGTCTAGGTCTTTACCAATCTCTCGAGCAAATGCTTCGTATAGGCCGCGTCCGGTAAGTTGTATTAGGCCACGCCCATGAAACTTCCATCCATCGCCCGACTCTTCCGATCCATTGCCCATACGATCACAGTAGGCTCTGTTGGCAATCTTTTCGGGATTGTGTGCATAAGCATTGGCAATCTCCATGGTGGGAAAACGCTTTTTCCATATGGCCATTAGGGCCTGTGGTTTGTAGTTTAAGTTTTCTACCAGGGCAGTATAGTTGCCACTCTCGTGTCCGGTTTGTGCCATGAACATGGCCACACGTGCCGGGGTAGTGATTTGGTATTTGGGTAGCTCATCGCACAGTGCGTCATACCAATTTTGGGCATGTGGATTGCCTTTTAGCAATTGTTGTACGTGATCGGCGGTGAAATCGAATTCAAAACTCATTTGATTGCTCCCATTGAGATATACTATTATTTAGCTGTCTGTTATTTTTGGGGGTGTTGTACTAGATTTTTACTGATCAAAAAATCAATCCAGTTTTTCAATTGATATAGTTTTAATTTTGTAAGTGCTCGTTTGTGCACACTTGCAGTCATACAATTGGGCACCTTCATATTTTCTAATAATTGATCAAAATTTGATACATCATCGCCTACATTCCAAGGTATATATTGAAAATTATTATCTTGATCAATGTAAAGAGCTTTATAATCGCCGTATTTTTTTAAAATATAGCCGCTGTATAACAAAAATTCTGTTATTGGATTTTTATTTTCAACAAGAGCACGTAGCAAAAAGAAATCAACAAATGTTTCTGTTGGATTGGCCACTGTGGTGATATGTTCGATCATCTCTTTAACAGTGTTGGTATGAAAACAAAATGGAACTCCGCCGGGCCCGATTACTTTTTGTATATCAATTCCGTACTGTTGGTTTATGCTAGGTATTGCTTTACTAAAGTTTGCGTGAATGTCTATGCTTTTGTTATTTGACTTTCCCTCACTGGAAAACAACTTGTCATAATGAATACGATTTACAAACCAAGTTTTTGCATCTAACACAAAATACCAGTCCGACGTAACATTTTGACAAACCAATAATTTACACAGTTGTTGATTGATCCACCCTGCGGATAAATAACTTGGATTTTCAAGATGATGATTTTTAAATCCCCAATCGGTGTAGTTTATTATTTTTAATTTATTGGAATTGACCCCATACCAATTGGGATCAATGTCGCACGGGACCGAGTCATTTACTACAACTATGATTTCATTGATATATTCCTGCGGAACGTACAATTCTATACTTTTGGCTTGAATTTCTAGATAATCAAGTTCTTTTGAATAAACGACAGTTACTAAATCAAATTGTTTATAAGATTCCAGCTGCAATTCTGAGACTTTCTGTATTGATATTTTTAGGAGCTTTGGTAGTTACTTTTACCCCGGCAGCAGTTTTAAGTTTGTCTATGTCACGTTTGCCATAACGTTTAGCATATTCTTCGGGAGTTTGCGGGATTAATTCATTCAATGATTCCACCGTTAACTTGTGATCAGTTTGATCTTTGTAATAACGCACACGCCAATCTTTTAATTTGTGTCCGGTCAAATTGATTAGATCTTGCATCATTGTCATGAGATTTTTAGAAATGTCACGGTCTCGTTCGCACTCGACAAATACAACGTAATCACCATCATCCATTTCGCCCGAACTTACATCAGCATCAATAACCCATTCATAACCTTTTTCAATAAAATTAACTAAATCTTGAGCTGGCTCTTTGTCTTTTACTTTGAAACTTATAACGCAGACATCCTCGTCACGACCCAACTTACTTTTGAATTCATCTATGTGCATTTCTACATGCACCAGTCTTTTCAAATCGCCTTGTTCTAGTCCTTCATTTAACATTACATCATTCCTCCACCAGCTGGTGCCCCGGGTGCCGGTGCCCCAGGTGCCGGTGCCCCGGGTGTTGCACCTTGTTGATCATTTTTATACATGTTGTTGTCAAGACCTTGGTCCAAACTTTGATCCAAATCTTCGGCATCAATTGTTTCACCTTCGAGCTCGAGACTTCCTTGATTAATATCCTGCATTAGTTTTTTAGGCACTATAACAGTCACCAGCCAAATTGGTATTTTGCCCATTTTAGGCATTTTGGTACCAGATTCAAAGTCTCCCGGAGTCTTTAGCTTGATTGGGTATTCTAAAATATCTTTTTTATATTTTACCACACATCCGTAGTCGGCTAATCGTTTTGCTCCGCGAGTATCGGGTTTATGTTTATAAGGCCACATAAATGTACAAGTTACAAAATACTTTTCGTACACAGGCCCAGCAACCAATTCTCCCTGTTTCCAGTAATCAAAGGTATATATATCTAGTTCGTCGATGATACGCTCAAAGTCCAATAGAGTGTTTAGGCTACTATCGGTCATGTAGATTTCTTTTGTGTTATCTATTACATCTTTAAGGGTATTGGCCATATATTATTTCAATCTATACTTTATTTATGCGATCAGCTCTGGTTGGTTGACATCCTGCAAGTACATATTCGTCCAACCAATGTTCATCAAGGTATTTTACATACTTGTGATTGGCATCTTCAGAGATAAAAGCCATTAACTTGTCTGTATCTGTTTCTACAGGAAATTGAGTTATTTTACTAACCCAACGCATGTAGTGTTCTTTATGCAAAAAAAATGCCTCGTGATCCAGGAAATGTACCGGAAACTTGGAGGGTATCAAGGTATCGTAATAGTATTTTTGTGCAATAGGAGTAGTATGTTGTTTGCGCACACGCAGTTGTTGTACTTGATTGATATTTTGATCACGCACAATAATCGCTATTTGTACCAGTACGCCAAAGCTCTGAGCACGTTGTGCCACTCCCACTATATCAGGGATTTTACGCTCGCCGTCAAAAAAGAACGGACAACTGACGTTGGCAACATGATAGTCCCGGCCATCAAATTGACTTTCTTGTAACTTGTTTGGGTCGACCCAGTATTCAGCAAAGGGTTCTTGATCACTGGGAACCCAATAATTTGCAAGCATTGCATCCCACCCCTGTACATCAGCATGCTGGCTTAAAACTCGGCTGAACAAGTGGTTACCTGATCCTTGTGGTCCGGTTATAATTAACAAATGTTTCATAATACCAGAGGATTTTGCTTTAGGTCTTTCAAGAACTCTTTGGTGTTGTCTGTGATTATACCAGTTAACTGTAGTGTAACTCTAGGATGGAATCCGGCATTGGCAGTTGAGTGTGGCATATTACGCCAATCAAATGTGTGCACATCTCCAGCACGCCATTGAGTATGTGTGTAATTACCATAACTCCAAAACTGTCCCTGTTGCCAATCAGTGAGTGCAACGAAGTATCTGCCAACTCGTTCGGGTTGCTCAGGGAACCATTTGTATAACTTGTCAATATGCAAGTGCCATAACTGTCCCGGTTGTTGCACATGAATACGTGCCATGTTGTCTTCTAACGCAAATGCATCACTGATGGCTTGCAACTTTTTGGGCAGTTGCCATGCCAAGTTTGTAATGACCACTTTGGGATCAATGCCCACACGCTCCAAGTCATATTCCTCGTCCACTAGTTCGGGACGGGGCACATCCACACCCTCACCTTTGAATCCACGTGTCTCCCAATTGGCCGGCTTTGAGTCTGCCACAATCTTTTGAACTTCTCGAGAGAAGTCTGCTTCTATTCGCCCTAATTCAAAATACACATCTCGTTTTTTATCAATCTGTGTTGGATCAAAATGATATGTGCTCGCTTTGCATAATTTATCCCAACTGCTTTCTTTTTTCATTTTATTACCTTTACTGTTATGTCATTCTCAACGTAATTTTGTTTGTATTCCGTGGGGGGAGTTGCTATTGCCAACGCCCTGCACAATTGA
>Ga0214164_1000959_pt1 | contig 17507 bp, 17 predicted proteins | sample TroBogepilimnion_13_FD_153003 | JGI IMG/M metagenome (GOLD analysis project Ga0214164, IMG submission 153003) | Freshwater microbial communities from Trout Bog Lake, WI - Practice 03JUN2009 epilimnion v4 | ecosystem: Environmental > Aquatic > Freshwater > Lake > Epilimnion/Euphotic zone ...
GCTACCCGTATCGTTTGCGCTGCGCGCGTTTTCTTTGACGATTTCCGCCGTTTTAATATCAGCAACTGCCATTTTTAATACTCCTTACTTGCGAACACCAGAGCTTTCACCCAAATTGTGTCGTGCGTTTTTTAACAAATAAACAAAAAAAGCTTTATAAATCAAAGCCATCGAATTGTAGCAGATTAAAGAAGCCATAAGCCTAGACAACATAATCCGCCAAAGAGGTGGTTTAATAAAATGCCTATATAAAACAACTACTTATGAAATTTTAAGGGGTCATTTGGGCATTTAGCTTGGCCTGGCTGGGGTCGTGAAGCTTATTTAAGGCTGATAAGTAAGCCTTCGCAGAAGCTGCAATGATGTCGGGGTCTGTACCCACACCATTCACAATGCGCCCCCCTTTTGCCAAGCGCACGGTCACTTCACCCTGCGATTGCGTCCCTGAGGTAATCGCATTAACCGAATAGAGCAGCTGCTCTGCTCCACTCTTGGCAACACCTTCAATAGCATTCAAACTTGCATCAACCGGTCCATTACCCTCAGCTTCAGCGCTAATCTCTTTATCTCCCATACGAAAGGTGACGCGTGACTTAGGACGCTCACCAGTTTCAGAGTGCTGGCTTAATGAGATGAATTTGTAATATTCGTCCCCTTCCGCTAAAGCGGAATCGGACATGATGGCAATAATATCTTCATCAAAAATCTCAGACTTCTGATCTGCCAACGCTTTAAAGCGTGCAAATGCTTCATTCAAATCAGCTTCGGCTTCGACAGTAATGCCCAATTCTTGTAAGCGTTGTTTGAAGGCATTGCGACCTGATAGCTTGCCTAAAACAATCTTGTTTGCAGACCAACCCACATCTTCTGCACGCATGATTTCGTAGGTATCACGGTTCTTCAAGATGCCATCTTGATGGATACCTGAGGTGTGAGCAAACGCATTTGCGCCTACTACAGCTTTATTGGGTTGAACTACAAAGCCTGTAATTTGTGAGACCAGCTTTGAAGCAGGAACAATTTGGGTCGCATCGATACCGCAAACCATATCGAAATAATCTTTGCGAGTACGTAATGACATCACAATCTCTTCTAAGGCTGTATTACCTGCGCGCTCACCCAAGCCATTAATGGTGCACTCAATTTGACGGGCTCCACCGATCTTTACACCAGCTAAAGAATTAGCAACTGCCATACCTAAATCATTATGGCAATGCACTGACCACACTGCCTTATCGGAGTTTGGGACACGAGTCCGTAAAGTCTTAATAAATTCGCCATACAACTCCGGTGTTGCATAGCCAACAGTGTCTGGAATGTTGATAGTAGATGCGCCCTCATTAATGACTGCTTCAACCACCCTACATAAGAAATCCATCTCTGATCGATAGCCATCTTCAGCAGAAAACTCAATATCTGCCGCTAAATTGCGGGCAAAACGAATCGAGCGCTTAGCTTGCTCGAGCACTTCTTCTGGCGACATACGTAACTTCACAGCCATATGTAATGGGCTGGTTGCCAAAAAGGCATGAATACGTTTTGCATTAGCGGCTTGTAAGGCATCAGCAGCCCGGCTAATATCCTTGTCATTAGCCCTTGCTAATGAGCAAACAATAGAATCCTTTACGGCAGTAGCAACTGCAGAAATCGCCTGAAAGTCCCCCTCTGAACTGGCAGCAAAGCCAGCCTCAATCACATCCACTTTAAGACGCTCTAATTGGCGGGCAATACGAACTTTTTCGTCCTTAGTCATAGATGCACCTGGTGACTGCTCGCCATCGCGTAAGGTGGTATCAAAAATGATTACTTTGTCGCTCATTACTACTCTCCGGTTTAAATACTTCATCACTAATTTGGATGATGCAATTCGATAAAACAAAAACCCCAGCAATTAGCTGGGGCTGGTATGTGGTGGCTAATGAAGTTTTTTATCTCATTAACTCAGGCCTTACCCGCCCCAAGCGTTAGGCTTAGTGCTAGCAGCAGTTTCCCGCTAGGAAGGCTGGATAAAGAGAAATTAGTCAACATAGAATAAATATACTCCAAAAATGTTAGATTAGCTAAAACGTTTGCCACTAAGTCTTTCCCAGGTCCATATGACGTAGCCAGAGATGGAATACACAACAAATAAACCAAAAAGCGTCAAGGGTGGGTTCGAGGAGATAAGGACAAAAGTCAAGATCATTAAAACCATCACGCCAAATGGCACGCGGTAGCGCACGTCTAGGGCCTTGCCGCTATAAAAACGAGCGTTTGATACCATAGTCAATCCAGCATAAACCGCAATAAAGAAGGTAACCCATGGAATCGCTGTATCGCGCACCGGAATCTTATTATCGTCAGCCAACCAAATAAACCCAGCCATTAATGCACCAGCTGCAGGACTTGGTAAACCTTGAAAAAACTTCTTATCTACTACGCCGGTGTTCACATTGAAACGAGCTAGACGTAAGGCGGCTCCAGCACAATAAGTAAATGCAGCTAACCAACCCCATTTTCCTAAATCTTTTAAAGCCCACTCATAAGCAACTAAAGCCGGGGCAACTCCAAATGAAACCATATCTGCAAGGGAATCGTATTGTTCACCAAAGGCACTTTGGGTATTGGTCATTCGCGCAACACGACCGTCCATACCATCAAGAACCATAGAGGCAAAGATGGCTATTGCAGCAACTTCAAACTGACGATTCATGGCATTCACGATGGCATAAAAACCACAAAATAAGGCTGCGGTTGTAAAAGCGTTTGGAAGTAAATAAATGCCCTTGCTGCGTAATCGGGGCTTTTGAGGATGTAGCTCCTCTACTTCGTAATCAACCCCATCACCAAAATCCTCTGCCCACTGCTGCTCAGAGGATGGAGTGCGACTAGAGAGGCGGCTACGCTCAATGCGACCACGACGACGAAATGTACTCAAAGGCTGCCTCGGTAAAAGATTCGAATCAATCTAGGCCAGGCAAACGTGCCAAAGCCGTATTTGTTGCAAATACTTTGTCGCCAACACTAACTAAGGGCTCTGCAGTTAAGGGCAAATACACATCAACTCTAGAGCCAAAACGAATAAATCCATAACGCTCTCCCGCCTTAAGGCGATCACCAACATGGGTATAGCAAAGAATACGACGAGCAATTAAACCCGCAACCTGGACTAAGGTAACCGTCTGACCATTGGCATCAATCACTACTGCATTGCGCTCATTTTCAGTAGAGGCTTTGTCCAAGTCAGCATTTACAAATTTGCCAGGGAAATATTGAATTTCTTTTACCAAACCATTTACCGCGCTTCTATTTGAATGCACATTGAATACATTCATGAATACGCTAATTTTGAGCGCTTCACGTCCAGCATAAGGATCATTCGCTTTTTCTACTACGACAATACGACCATCGGCTGGAGATAAAACTAAATCACGACCCATAGCAGGAATACGCTGTGGGTCCCGAAAGAACTGCAGAACAAAGATAAAGATGATCCAAAGCGGCCATGACCAAGCGATGCCACCCAGATAGTGAATCAGCAAAGTCACTGCCCCCACAAAAGCCAAATAAGGCCAACCTTCTTTCGCAATAATGGGGTGTGGATACATCATCTTTATTCTGAGCCTTTTAAAGAACTTCTGGATTTAAATACGTACTTTTAGTTCTTTGTTTGATCAACCAACTTGTTCTTGGCAATCCAAGGCATCATGGCACGCAATTTAGCGCCAACTACTTCGATGTCATGCTCTGCGTTCAAACGGCGACGTGAAATCAATGTTGGAGCGCCAGCCTTATTTTCAAGAATGAAGCTCTTTGCGTACTCACCAGTTTGAATATCTTTTAGACACTGACGCATTGCATTCTTCGTATCCTCAGTTACAACACGAGGCCCAGTAACATACTCACCGTACTCGGCATTGTTAGAGATAGAGTAGTTCATATTAGCAATACCGCCTTCATAGATCAAATCAACGATCAACTTAAGCTCATGCAAGCACTCGAAATAAGCCATTTCAGGAGCATAGCCAGCTTCTACCAAGGTCTCAAAGCCTGCTTTGATCAACTCTACTGCACCGCCACAAAGAACAGCCTGCTCACCGAACAAGTCAGTTTCAGTCTCTTCGCGGAAATTAGTTTCGATAATGCCAGCGCGACCACCACCATTTGCAGTTGCATATGACAAAGCAACATCACGTGCTGAGCCAGATTTATCTTGGTAAACAGCGATCAAATGAGGAACGCCGCCGCCTTGTGAATATGTACCACGTACAGTGTGACCCGGAGCTTTTGGAGCAATCATGATGACATCCAAGTCAGCACGTGGCTGAACTTGGCCATAGTGCACGTTAAAACCGTGAGCAAAAGCAAGGGCTGCGCCCTGCTTAATATTGGCGTGTACTTCTTTATTGTAAACATCAGCAATTTGCTCGTCTGGCAACAACATCATGACTACGTCAGCATCTTTAACTGCTTCGCCAACTTCTTTTACTGTTAAGCCGGCATTTGCAGCCTTACTCCAAGAAGCGCCGTTCTTACGCAAGCCAACAGTAACGTTACAGCCTGAATCTTTGAGGTTCAATGCGTGTGCGTGACCTTGTGAACCATAACCAATGATGGTGACTTTCTTGCCCTTGATGAGGGACAAATCCGCGTCTTTATCGTAAAAAACTTTCATGCTCTTTCCTTGTATTGAAAATGTAATTAATGCAGTAATTAGTTAAAAAATTAAACCTTGAGGATACGTTCGCCGCGTCCAATTCCAGAGCCGCCCGAGCGGACAGTTTCCAGGATCGAAGCACGATCGATCGAATCAATAAAGGCATCCAATTTGGCACCATCACCAGTTAACTCGATGGTGTAACTCTTGTCTGTCACATCAATGATGCGACCGCGGAAGATATCAGTGGTACGTTTGAGTTCTTCACGTTCTTTGCCAACAGCGCGCACTTTAATCATCATTAGCTCGCGCTCAATATGCGGACCTTCGCTTAAATCAAAAACCTTAACTACTTCAACGAGGCGGTTCAAGTGTTTAGTGATTTGCTCAATCACGTCATCCGAACCAAATGTCACAATAGTCATGCGAGATAAAGAAGGATCTTCTGTTGGTGCAACACTTAAAGTGTCAATGTTGTAGCCACGAGCAGAAAATAATCCCACTACTCGTGACAAAGCACCTGGCTCGTTCTCAATGAGTATGGAAATAATGTGTCGCATCAGAGGTCCTCACTACCCAAAAGCATTTCTGTAATACCTTTGCCCGCTTGAACCATAGGCCAAACATTTTCTTCTGGGTCTGTCTGGAAGTCCATAAAAACTGTACGATCTTTCAAGCGAATCGCTTCTTTCAACGCACCCTCAACATCCGATTTCTTTTCAATGCGCATGCCAACGTGGCCAAAAGCTTCTGCCAACTTCACAAAGTCAGGCAAAGAGTCCATGTACGAGCTCGAGTAGCGCTTGTTATAAGTCAATTCTTGCCACTGACGAACCATTCCAAGGTAGCGATTGTTCAAAGACACAATCTTCACTGGTGTGTCGTATTGTTTACAAGTAGATAACTCTTGAATACACATCTGGATGGAGCCTTCACCAGTGATGGTGAAAACATCCTTTTCAGGGAATGCCTTCTTGATTCCCATTGCGTATGGCAAACCAACGCCCATAGTACCAAGGCCGCCAGAGTTAATCCAACGACGTGGTTTATCAAATTTATAAAACTGTGCAGCCCACATCTGGTGCTGACCTACGTCAGAGCAAATGAATGCATCGCCACCAGTAAGCTCCCATAATTTTTGAACAACATATTGCGGCTTCACAATCTGGGAAGCTTCATCGTACTTTAAGCAATCCTTTTTACGCCACTCATTAATCTGGTCCCACCAGGCTGCAACTTTATCGCCATTCTTGCGTGGGCCGGCAGCCTTAATTTGGGCAGTCATCTCAACTAATACTTCTTTGAGATTACCAACAATAGGAACATCCACCTTCACTCGCTTCGAGATAACGGAAGGATCGATATCAATATGAATAATTTTGCGAGGGTGACTTGCAAAGTGAACAGTATTGCCAATCACACGGTCATCAAAACGCGCACCAATGGCAATCAACACATCACTATGTTGCATTGCCATATTGGCTTCGTATGTTCCATGCATACCCAACATGCCAACAAACTGTGGGCTCGTGCCAGGAAAACCCCCAAGACCCATTAATGTGTTGGTAACAGGATAGCCCAGCAAGTCGGCAAACTCTTTGAGCTCTGGTGCTGCATCTGAGAGGATTACGCCACCACCGGTGTAGATGTATGGACGTTCAGCCTCTTGCAAGAGTGCTACTGCTTTACGAATCTGCCCACTATGCCCCTTAACAACCGGATTGTATGAACGCATCTCCAAGGTTTCTGGATAAACAAATGGTCCTTTAGCTGCAGATACGTCTTTTGGAATATCAATCAGTACCGGCCCTGGGCGACCTGTTTGTGCAATGTGGAAAGCCTTCTTCAAAACCAAAGGAAGATCTCTAACATCCTTCACAAGGAAGTTATGCTTTACAACTGGACGCGTAATACCAACGGTATCGGCCTCTTGGAAAGCATCTTCACCAATCGCGTATGTAGGAACGTTACCGCTGATAATTACCATAGGAATGGAGTCGGTATATGCAGTGGCAATTCCAGTGACCGCATTCGTTACGCCAGGACCAGATGTTACTAGTGCAACACCAACCTTACCGGTTGCGCGAGCATAACCATCTGCAGCATGGACAGCAGCCTGTTCATGACGAACCAGAATGTGTTCAAACTTATCCTGCTTAAAAATTTCGTCGTAGATAAAGAGAACGGATCCGCCTGGGTAACCCCAGACAAATTCAACGCCCTCTTTGTGCAATGCACGCACAAGCATTTCAGCGCCAATCATTTCTGGAGGCGCTGCATCATTATTTGTAGTTATTGATTCTTTAGTAGCTTTAGTAGCTAAAAATTCGGCGCTGCTTGTATTCATTTTCTTTCGTCCTTTGCAATTTTCGGCAAAAAATTGTTTGGTCTGTTCTATCTCCTGCTTATGGCCTGAGTTCGAACGGCGCTGCTACCGGAAAAAACCACTTCTTGAATGAGATTCTAGGTAGTAAGCCGTATATTCTATAGCAATCCCCTAAAATGGCTCAATTCTTACCGCTTCAGGTCTAATCCATTGCATGGCATCAGCCCAAGAACTATCTGACTTTCTGTGTAGTGTTGAGCAGCGCGCTTTTAAGCAAGCGGTGTATGCCGTGCGTGACGATGATGCGGCTTTAGACATTGTTCAAGATGCCATGATTAAAGTGGCTGAAAAATATGGTGATAGGCCTGCAGCAGAACTCCCGCTAGTTTTCACCAGAATTTTGCAAAATCGCATCCATGACTGGTTTAGACGTCAAAAAGTCAGAAATACTTGGGTCACTCTTTTTTCTAACTTGGGTAAAAAGAGTGACGAAGGTGACGATTTTGACCCGCTAGAGTCCCTTTCAGCCCCAGATGACAGTGAAATTCACCAAGATGGGGCCCAAAAGCTTGAAAATAGTCAGCTTTTACAGGCTTTGGAGTCAGAAATATCTAAATTGCCTGTGCGTCAACGAGAAGCCTTCCTGATGCGTTATTGGGATGAGCTAAGCATTACTGAGACGGCCAAGGCAATGAGTTGTAGTGAAGGTAGTGTCAAAACCCACTGTTCTAGGGCCACCCAGACTTTAGCTAAAGCATTGAAATTAAAAGGAATTACGCTGTGAAACACTCTGAAGATCAATTGAACCAGACCCATGCTGACCAATTTGGTCACGCTAGTGCTGCACTGCTTCGTCAAAGCACTCAGAGCATTCCAAAAAATGTGAAAGATCGTCTTTGTGCCGCCCGCATGAAGGCCCTTGCCGTCAAAAAACCTGAAAAGATTCTGATTCAAAAACAAGTTTTAGCTGGTCCAGCTCGCAATTGGACAATCGGCTCCAATGGAGTTTGGGATACCGTTGGTTGGATTGCGCCCTTGGTTGTCCTAGTCTTTGGTCTGATCGGCATCGCTCAATGGCAAGATGATTCTCGTATTAACGATATTGCAGAGGTCGATGCGGCGCTTTTGTCTGACGATGTACCTCCTGACGCCTATGCGGATAGCGGATTTATGGCATTTCTTAAGAATGGTCCATTATCAGATTCTGACTCAGACAGCTCATCCGACCTCGTACACAGCAAATAACTTCAAGTCATTTGATGTCATTCATAGCGCAAAAACAAAAAGCTTGCAGCTTAGTGTTGCTTGCATCCGCTTACCTTTTTCTAGTTAATCCATCGTCAGCGCAGACCCCACAAAGCCCATCTCATGGTAAGGCTACGGCCATCCCTGAAAAAAAACCCGATGGTACATGGGAGGGTTTAAAACCTACACAGCAAAAAATTCTTGAGCCACTGGAAAGCGACTGGGATTACATGTTGCCCGATAGCCGCAAAAAATGGATTCAAGTTGCTAACATCTACCCGAAAATGAGCACGCAGGATCAAGAGCGCCTGCAATCACGCATGGCTAGCTGGTCTAACCTCTCGCAGAAAGAGAGACGCTTAGCGCGTGAAAACTACCTAGCAAGCCTGAAGTTCCCTGCAGAGAAAAAAGCGGAGGCTTGGAGCGCTTATCAAAAACTAAGCGATGAGCAAAAGAAGAAGTTGGCTGATTCAGAAATGAAGAAAAAACCTACGGCTGCCAATGCGCCAACACTACAACAACATCCGTTATCACCAAAAGTCGCCCTTCCCACAACCGTAATAGCTCCCAGCCCTCCCGCACCTATAGAGAGCTCAGGATCTAATACGGAAAGTAGTTCTCCGAGTAATTAAGCAGCTCTATGACGCCTGCTGAATTAGACGCTCTACCCTCACCTCGATTTTGGCGCCGTGTTTCGTGCTGCCTTTATGAACAATTGATCTTGCTTGGCGTGATTGCATTTACTTTTCTGCTTCCTAATTTAGGATTAGGGATCTTGTTTGGTATTTCATTGCCGAGCTGGCTTACTTTTTTATATCTATATGCCGTACTGGGAATTTATTTTGTTTGGTACTGGACTAAAACCGGTCAAACCCTGGCGATGCAAACATGGCGTGTTCGTCTTATTGGCCACAACGGCTTCAATCTAACCAAACGTCAAGCTTTTTGGCGCTATGTTTATGGGTCACTCTGGATAATTCCTTGCATTGCCCTGCAATGGGCCTTTCATCTTGAAAAGTGGCAGATTATTGAAATGCTTTTTACAGTAGCTCTTTTTATTTGGCCCTTAAGCACTTATTTGGATCGCCGAAATATTTTGTATCAACAAAGTGTTCCAGATCGTTTGGCAGGCAGTCGCTTAGTTGAGCTACCCAAGAACTTAGTAAATCTGTCTTAGGGTTCCAGTAACCCTAAATCAAACTTCGCGTAAACACTCAACGGCAGTAGCTTTCTGAAGCTTTCTCTGAAAGCGATATCCAGATGCGAGACAGGCTATTACACCAAAGACAAGACCCATCAAGATCGCCTCTCCAAAGGCGTTAAATTGAATCTCCATTACATAACGACCCAAAGCCCAGGCAGCAATGCCAGATGCAATACCAGCAAGTACGCCCGCCAATAATCCAATCATCACCAGCTCTATGTTTGCAATACCGGATAAAGTCGCACGAGATGCACCCAAGGCTTTTAATAATGCTGCATTTTTATAGCGCTCATCTTGGGTAGCTGCAATAGCCGACATTAGGACCAAGATAGCAGCTGCAATCGTAAAGACAAGCAGCAAACCCAATACTGATGAAAGTTTATTCAGCACCTCCTGAATTTGTTGCAGTGTGGCTGATACATCTACGATTGTTAGATTAGGATAAGTTTGAGTTAATTGAAAATCTAAAGATTCCTGCTGAGGAGGTTGATAGTAGGCAGTAATCCAAGACTGGGGCATGGACTGTAATTGTGTTGGCGGCATAATCACAAAGAAGTTCACTCTCATAGAACCCCAATCTAATTTACGCAAGGAAGTAATAGGGGCAGTTATTTTTTCACCAGCAACCTCAAAGCTCAATTGATCGCCTAATTTCAATTTCAAGGTTTTAGCTATACCTGTTTCCATCGATATTTGGGGAGCATCGCCCTCTATCCATCTACCAGAGATAATCTGATTACCTGAGGGTAATTGATCGGTATAGGACAAATTAAACTCACGATCAATTAAACGCTTTGCGTTCTCTTCAGAAAAATCATTTGGCGTCACCTCTTTACCATTGATATCGACCAAGCGACCACGTACCATAGGATAAAACTGGGGACTTGTTACTCCCGCGCTCTCAAGTGACTTTGTTAAATTCTGTTTTTGATCGCCCTGAACGTTAATCATGAAACGATTGGGGGCATCCGTAGGAATATTGCCCTGCCACGCGCTTAAAAAATCTGCTCGTAGCAACAGAACTAATAACAGAGCCATTAAGGCAATGCCAAGTGCCGTAATTTGTACTACTGCTAATCCGGCTCTACGACCCTGAGATAAAACAACAAATGCAAATACAAAGCGCTGCGTACGTATTGAACTCAGCATCCTTAGAGCACACCAAGAAAGAACAGCAAATACTGCGATTGCAGCACTAAAACTAAGGCAGGTCCATAAAGCCAACTTCCAATCTCGGGCTGCAAGCATGATTAATGAGAACGCAGCACCCAATCCACATAAAGCAGTCCATAGAGTCGAGACAGCGATACCATCCAGCTCTTTTCGGATTAATCGAATTGGAGAGACTTTTACCAAGCTATAGATTGCTGGCCATGCAAATCCAAACAACAAACACCATGCTACCAATACGCTCCACAGCAAGGGCCAAAAGGACGCTGAGGGTAATTCAGCGATTACCAAGCTCCCCAGAAGAATAGTCAAAACATACTGCCCCAGATAACCTAGTACAGAACCCAAAAAGGCTGCAATCAGTCCCAGCCCCAAAAGCGTCTCGCCTTGGCGTTTAAAAATCATAGTAGAGCTTGCCCCCAAGCATTTAAGCGCTGCACAAACATCCGCCTGCTTACGGGTATAGCGATGAGCTGATAAAGCAATGGCAACTGCAGCGACCATTGCCGTTAATAAAGCGATTAACGATAAAAATCGATCTGCACGCTCCAAGGTTTTACGCATTAGCGGCTGAGCATTTTCTAGGGTTTCTATACGAATACCTTTGAGATGCTCTTTTTCAATATATTGAGTTGCCCAATTAGCATAAGAATCAATATCGGCATCAGGCCCAGCCAATAAAAAACGATATGTCACTCTACTACCCAAGCCAATGAGACCTGTGTCACTCAAGTCTGCAAGTGACATCATGACTCTAGGTGCAAAGTTCATAAATCCAGCACCACGATCTAGCTCACGCTCGAGGGTTCCACCAATCACAAAAGTTTTTTGACCTAGAACAATACTCTCACCCTCTTTAGCATTCAGGCTTGCGAGCATTGCAGGGTCCATCCATACAAAGCCATGGTCTGGACCCGAAAGAAAAGATTTCTCTTGGGTGTGAGATTGAACCTGTAGCGCACCGCGCAGAGGATATTGAGGACTAACGGCCTTGAGTGAGGCTAATTTACTGCGTGATCCCACAGTGACCATGCTAGGAAACACAACCGTTTGAGCTACTTGTAAGTTCTTTTCCTTTGCAACATCTAAAAATTGCTTGGGTAAGGGCTGATCTGAAACTATCAGTAAATCAGAGGCTAATAATTGACGGGCATCGAAAGCAAAAGCCCTTTGCATGCGATCTGCTAAAAAGCTTACGCTTGATAACGCCGTGACAGAAAGGGTCAAGGCAAGCAATAGCCAAAGCAATTCGCTTGATCGTAAATTACGCCTCAAGCTGCCGAAGAAATGGAATATAAAGTGACTCAAATTGCCTGAATTTGACCGCCATCAATACGCATGACGGTGCCTGTAATAAACGAAGCATTTTGACTGGCTAAGAATGCCGCTGCATCACCATACTCTTTTGGGTCACCGTACCTTCCCATGGGGATTTGACGTAGGCTGGCTTTAACAACATCCTCGTAGCTTGTACCTTCACGTTTTGCTCGAGCCTCGTCTAATTGGCGCAAGCGATCTGTTGCAACCCTGCCGGGCATGATTACATTAACGGTAATCCCCTCTGCAGCAACTTCAGCAGCCAATGTTTTAGACCAAGCAAGCAATGCGGCGCGCAAAGTATTTGAGATGGCTAAATTTTTAATTGGGGCAATGGCACCAGAAGTGGTGCTGGTAATGATGCGGCCCCACTTACGCTGACGCATACCGGGCAATACACGGTCTGTAATCGCAATCAAGGATAAGACCATATCATTGAAGCTTTTTTGCCAAAGTAATGGATCTTGTCCGGCTGCAGGTGTTGGCGGTGGACCGCCAGTGTTATTAATCAAAATATCAATCGGGCCAAGCTCTTTTTCAACTTGAGAGATTAAATCATCAATCAGAGATGGATCTGAAAGATCCCAGTTCAGCGCAAGTGCCTGCCCACCAGCGGACTCAATCAGCTTTACTGATTGTTGCAACCCTTCTGCATTGCGACCTGTAACGGCAACCTTAACACCCTCTCTAGCCAAAGACACGGCCATTGCCTGCCCCAAGCCACGACTAGATGCCATTACTAATGCAACCTTACCTTTTAATCCCAAGTCCATTTCATCTCCAAATACTAATATTTATTTTTGATGCTTTTATTTTGATGCTTTTATTTTTATTCGTCTATTTTGATATTTTTATTTGATGCAAAAATTATTCATAATTGTTAGTCTAACTGTAGTTTTTGCTTAGCAACTACTTCCTTGTAGACGTTGTACTCCGCTTTAATTTCTTTTGCAAAGGCTTCAGAACCATTTACATTAATTAAAGAACCTGTATCTTCAATGCGCTTTTTAACGGCGGGATCAGTTACGACTTTTTGTAAAGCAGCGGTAAATTTATCCACCACATCTTTTGACATTCCTGCAGGCCCTAAAAGACCGTAATACGCCATTCGATTTACTGGGGCTAAACCAACTTCAGCAAAAGTAGGCACATTGGGCAATTGAGCTAAACGCTTTGGCGCAGCCAAAACAATCGGAACCAACTTACCATCTTTAATAAACGGCAAGGACGATGGCAAATTATCAAAAATCATAGAAACTTGACCACCAACTGTGTCTGCCAATGCAGGACCCGCACCACGATATGGGATATGCACAATAAATACGCCAGTCAGACTCTTGAATAACTCAGTTTGTAGATGGCCAATACCACCGGTACCAGAACTTGAATAAGAATACTTTCCAGGGTTAGCTTTTAAGACATCCATAAAGGTCTTGAAATCTTTTGCTGGGAATGAGGGATTGACTGCAATGATGTTGGGTGTGGCAGCAATATTGCTAATGGCAGTGAAATCGGTAACAGGATCATATCCAATCTTTGGATTAATCGCGGGATTTGCAGCTGTAGTGGAAACAGTGGCCATCCCAATGGTGTAACCATCCTTAGGTGCACGCATAACCTCTAATGCACCAATAGAGCCGCCCCCACCCGCTTTATTTTCAACAATAACGGGTTGGCCTAATTGACGCCCCAGAGCATCACCTACCGCACGTGCAATGATGTCTGTGCTGCCGCCTGGCGCAAATGGAACGACTAAGCGTATAGGCTTAGTTGGAAAATTTTGTGACTGCGCTAAAGCAAACGAGCAAATTGTTACAAGAATGGCAGCACTGATTAATTGGAGGAATTTGGATGGCAAGGATTTCATAAGATTATTGGCCTATAGGCTTTGGTAGATTGCCGGCATATTTATAAAGCTGATTCTCGTACTCACCCAATATCTGAGCAAGCGCTTCCTGCAGGCCCAACACCAGGGCCTCAGGAGAATTATCCTTAAGGGCTACGCGCTTGGTGTAGCGGTTTGAACCAATTAAGGGATTTGCTTTACCAGCACCGGTTGCGCTTAGGAAAAATTCGACACTGACTACTGCCTCAGGCTTCTTACGATAATCACCGTAAAACTCCTCTACTGTTGCCTGTAAATAATAATAAGGAAAGAGGCTGTTACTTTGTCCTACGGTTGACGAGAAAATATTGGCCTTGTTTATCCACTGACGCCCCGCATTACCAATCATCTCCGCAGGAATCGTCACATAAACGTTATAGAAATCTTTTTCATAGCCTTGTTCAGAAGTGCGATAAACCAAAGATTTACCATCAAAGGGGGACGTCACCGATACAGAGCCCATCTTGAGCCATATATCTGTACGAGCCTGGCGAGGTGCCGAAGTACGATCCGGAGAAACCATCCAAGTTGTTGGCCCCACTGGTGGCCTGGTGGGTAAGGAACATGCAACCAAAAAAGAAATAGTGACGAGATACAAAATACGCTTGATCATTTTTTCGCTCCCGACTCACCTGCAACTCCATTTTGGGGTGTTATTTTTTTGGGCGGGTCACTCCATATTAGACTTGATGGTGACTGACTTGCAATGCGACTAAATTCGTTTAAATTTTCGCTCGCTTGCTTAATGTTCTCCATGGTTAATACAGTATCACCCTGAACACTTGTAATCGTCTGACGCAAGGAAGTGGCTGCCGCGACTAACTCGCGCACTAAAAGCCCAATTTCCTCTTTGTCGGTTGCTTTATTGATTCGAGTAATAATGATGTTTAACTGCTTAACGGATTCAATAACACCTTCATTGCCCTTGCCATCTCCTGCCATCAATAGGTTGAGATTGCCTAGCAAAACATCCAATTTTTTCTGGGTTCCATCGATATTTACATCATTTAAAGCGCTAATCAATTTTTGAATACCTGAAATGATTTCATCAGCCTGATTTGGCAACGATGGAATTACTGGGTATTTCGCCTCCCAAGCGAAAGGAAGCGGAGGGGTGCTCGCTGCATTGGCAATAAAGTCAAACTCAATATAGTTCACGCCTGTAATACCCATAGACTTTACACGTGCACGTAGATTATTTTTGACAAACTCGTCAATTTGATCTGGATTAACCTTGTCACCAAAAATTTGCATCCTGACAACAACATACTGACGACGATCATGAAAAGGAATGTCTCTTTCGTAGATATCTCCCGACAAACCAATCGAGGTTACTTGACCAATCTTGACACCACGAAATCGCACGGCAGCTCCAACGTCTAAACCAGTTACTGACTCCTTGATATAGGTCTCCACCATAAATGACTTTTGAAAGATTTTGCCACCACCAAAAATGAGAATGACAGTAATCAGCACGCCTATTGCAGCAAGCACAAAAACGCCTAAGCGAAAATAATTGGGATTTGAGTTATTACTCATGCTGCGTCCTTGCTCATAATACGATTGAAGAATTGATGCACGCGTGGATCTTTACTGGTATCCCGCAATACTTTAGGATCTCCCTCTGCAATAATGCCCTTAGCACCTTTATCAAGCATGATTACCTTATCGGCAATCGCATAGATACTGGCTAGCTCATGAGAAACAATCACAAAGGTAATGCCCAAATTTTTTGACAAATCTTGGATGGTGTTATCAAGATCCGCAGAGGTAATAGGATCTAAACCAGCTGATGGCTCATCTAAGAACAGAATTTTGGGATCTAGCGCCATAGCGCGAGCTATCGCAGCCCTCTTTTGCATGCCTCCACTAATTTCACTAGGCATATAGGACTCATAGGGCAGTAAGCCGACTAAATCGAGCTTGCAGCGTGCCAGCAGGTCCATTTGCTTTTGTGTCAACTGGGTGTATTCCTGCATAAACAAAGTAACGTTATCGAGTAAGTTCATTGAACCAAATAAAGCACCTTGTTGATACATCACACCAAAGCTTGTCATGATTTTCTGGCGCTGCGCTCCAACTGCGGAAGTAATATTTTGGCCCTCAATCAGAACGTCACCCGCTAAAGGCTGGTAAAGACCAAATAAGTTTTTCAACAAACTGGATTTGCCACAACCTGAGCCACCTAGAATGATAAAAATTTCGCCATAATTTACAGAGAAATTGAGATTTTGCATCAGCACGTTAGAGCCATAACCTACGGTGAGGTTTTGAACGTCGATTGCGAATTCTGATTTATTCAGAGTTTGATTTGAGAGTTTGGTTGGCGCGTCCATCAGAATCCAGTCTTATAGGAAATGAAGGCAAAAATACCGTCGACCAACACAATCAAAACAATACTGCTGACAACTGCTCGTGTTGCTGAAATACCAACTGCAGCCGCTCCATTTCCAGTTTGCATACCACGCAGACAACCAACCGCAGAAACAACCACACCAAACAGCGTGGCCTTAATTAAACCCGAACTAATATCTTCTATGTCAACAGCCGAGAGCATACCGTTATAAAAGTTAATAAAGGGTATTCCATAGATCAACATGGTCAACATGGAAGAGAAAATGCTGACGATATCGGCGAACAAAGTCAAAATCGGCGCAACCAAAATTCCGGCCAAAACACGTGGTACAACTAAAAAACGAATAGGACTTAAGCCACCAGAAACTAGCGCATCCACTTCACTATTGACTGTCATCGTACCGATCTCGGCAGCAAAAGCTGCTGAGGATCGCCCTGCTAACAAAATGGCAGTTATTAATGGGCCCATCTCCCTCACAATACCCAAGGCTGCCAAAGGGCCAACAAAAGATACGGCGCCAAATTGTTGCATCCCAATCGCCGCCTGAAAGGAGAGGATGACACCAATTAAGAACGCAACTAGGCCGACGATTGGTAATGCCGCAATACCTGCCTCAACTGCAGCATTAATAAAATCACCCCAGCGAACTTGATTTGGATGACGAATAGACCAAGCTAAATCAGATGCAAGATGGCCTGTAAAAGAGATTAAACCAATTGCATCATCAATGAGGTTCTGCACAGCCATACCTGTACTGACTAAAAAACTTCTTTTGGGCTTTACAACCGGCACAGGAAATAAATGACTGATCGGGTTAAATTCATTAAGCAAAGGCTCATAGCGAGTATCTAAGCCGAGAACATCAAACTTTCCACCCGAAGTTATTTGCACTTGTTCAACACCAATCAAGAATGCAATACCCGCACCATCTATGAAAACAACTTTGGATGCATCAAAAATAAGAGTCTTGCTTTTGCTATCACCTTGCTTAAGCCATGCATCTTGCGCATCAAGGATTTGAGTCCATACACCACCCAAGGTATAAACGTTGATATTGCCACTCAGTATCACTTTGGCATTATTAATGTCTGTCTGTGACCAAACCGCGACTGGAGTGTCAGAAGCTACAGAAACGGCAGAAATAGTGTCAGAAGCGCTCATATACTAACTATAAGGGATCTGCATGAAGGTAAGATAAACACCCAAAAGGAGAAAAGGGCCCAGTTTTTCAACTAGGCCCTTGTATCAGGTGGTGCGGCTGGCAGGAATTGAACCCACGACCCCTTGGTTCGTAGCCAAGTACTCTATCCAGCTGAGCTACAGCCGCAACAGCCATAATTATGCCATGGAAGAGAAGAACTACATCAC
>Ga0214164_1000964_pt1 | contig 17462 bp, 15 predicted proteins | sample TroBogepilimnion_13_FD_153003 | JGI IMG/M metagenome (GOLD analysis project Ga0214164, IMG submission 153003) | Freshwater microbial communities from Trout Bog Lake, WI - Practice 03JUN2009 epilimnion v4 | ecosystem: Environmental > Aquatic > Freshwater > Lake > Epilimnion/Euphotic zone ...
ACAACCATGAGAGAGGCGATGGCAATAACGCCAAGTGCGCGCCAACGGTTTGGATCTAAGCCATCTTCGGCATGAGTTTTAGACAAGGAAATCCCCTTTTAAGAATCTAGATATTTCATCGGTTAGTTACTGGAAGAGTTTAGAGTGCAATAACTTCAAATTCTTGTTGAATTCGATCAACCACCAAAATATGGTGATTTGGCAACAAAGTCCAGCCTGCTTGATTCCAACCAGATGAGGCGACAATCACACCTTTGGCATCTTTTCTGTAGTAAAGCTCGTAATAATCGGGGCCTTCATCATCTGGGATTCGGTCATTGTTGTGTTCACATACAACGATCATTTTTGTCGGCGTTAAAAGTATTGCATTGATGCTCGAATAAATGAGATTCGTTTTAATCTCATTTACACCTGCAATTAACCCTGGGATAAGACCTAATTTACGTATCTGAGTCACTAATGAATAGAAGTACTTTTCGCTATCAGTGTTTCCGCGCATTGAGTCGAGGAGATCTTGGTCTATGTACCTATCAAGTGACTCCGGAGGCATGATGCCCCCGTTGTGAATGAAGGACATCTCCTCGTAAAGAAACGGATGGGTATTTCCTTCGTTGATTGATAACCCAAGAGTCGCCCAGCGAAGATGAAGTAACGCTGCATTGGAGGTAAGTCCCTTAACAGCCTTTGAATATTTTTCACTCTCTTTGGCTCGAGCGGGCTCGACTAGCAGAGATGGGCTAGAGCCACGGTCGGAAGTTGAAATTCCCCAGCCATCGCCATGCTTCTTTGAGAGCTCGGTGAACTGAACAAAGTCAGGTCCCGCAATTTCCTCAAGGGTCGTAGCATTTTCCGCAACATAGCCCATTAGTCTGCACATAGATCAAAGTTTAACTATTCAGATAGGGGAGTTACGTACGCCCCGCTGATTCCGCCATCAACCAAGAAATTCGAAGCAGTTATAAACGAAGAATCATCTGAGGCTAAGAAGGCCACTGCTGCAGCGATTTCAGATGCTTCGGCGAATCGACCAAATGGAATATGGACAAGTCTTCGTGCCGCACGAGCTGGATCTTTTGCAAACAATTCTTGAAGCAACGGTGTGTTAACGGGTCCAGGTGAGAGGGCATTCACACGAATCCCTTCACGAGCAAATTGCACTCCCAATTCGCGTGACATTGCTAGCACGCCGCCCTTAGAAGCGGTGTAAGAAATTTGTGAGGTTGCTGCTCCCATGGTTGCAACGAAAGATGCGGTATTAATTATCGAACCCTTGCCCGCTTTTTGCATATAAGGCAAAACGTATTTGCAACATAGGTAGACCGAAGTCAGGTTTACTTCCTGGACTCGACGCCAAGCATCGATGCCTGTGGTCAAGATTGAATCGTCATCGGGCGGTGAAATACCCGCGTTGTTAAATGCAATATCGATTCGACCGTACTCATCAAAGGCAACCTTATACATTCTTTCAACATCGGCCTCGTTGGTTACATTTGCCTTGATGAAACTTCCACCAAGTTCATTTGCAACTTTGGTTCCGATTTCTTCATTTAGATCGACAACAACAACTTTCGCTCCTTCTTCTGCAAAGCGCTTGGCAGTTGCGTAACCAATTCCACTTGCAGCCCCAGTAATTACGGCGACTCTATCTTGTAAGCGTTTCATCTTTTTCTCCTGTTATCGAGTTAGCTTTGAGTGTCAAAAAATACGTTCTTGGTTTCGGTAAAGGCATCCAAAGCATCAGGCCCAAGTTCTCTTCCAAGCCCTGATTGCTTGTAGCCACCAAATGGTGTCCAATATCGAACCGACGAGTTTGAATTTACGGAGAGGTTTCCGGCTTCAACCGCACGTGAAACCCGAATAGCTTGACCGATATCGCGAGACCAAATAGATCCAGAAAGACCATATTCCGAATCGTTCGCGATTCGAATTGCATCCGCTTCATCTTCAAATGGGAGGACCGAAACCACCGGTCCGAAAATTTCCTCGCGGTAGGCGCGGTCTTTTGTATCTTTTGGGGTAAGGACAGTTGGAGCAAACCAAAATCCCGGGCCACTCGGCTTGGTTCCTTGGAATGCAATATTTGAACCATCAGGTACATATTCCTTAACTCGATCCAATTGTCCAGAAGAAACAAGTGGACCCATCTCTGATGAATCAAGTGAAGGATCTTCAACTCGGAATTTCTTTACAGCTACTTCGAATTTCTCCATGAATTTCTCATATACAGAACGTTGAACGAGGAGCCTTGATCTCGCGCAACAATCCTGACCTGCATTGTCGAATACCGCTCCTGGTGCACCTGCGGCGGCCTTTTCAATATCGGCATCGGCAAAAATGATGTTTGCACTTTTCCCGCCAAGTTCTAACGTAACTTGCTTCACTTGATCCGCGCAGCCGCGCATTATCTGTTTTCCGACTGTGGTTGAACCAGTGAAAACAACTTTGCGAACAATAGGGTTTGTTACAAACCTTTCACCAACGATGCTGCCTTTACCTGGAATTACATTAAATACGCCATCCGGAATACCCGCTTCCAACGCTAACTCGCCAAGGCGAATTGCAGTCATTGGTGTCAACTCTGCTGGCTTTAGTACGACGGTATTTCCGGCAGCTAGTGCGGGAGCAAATCCCCAACCCGCAATTGGCATCGGAAAATTCCAAGGGACAATAACGCCAATAACTCCAAGCGGTTCTTTGAAAGTGATATCTATTCCGTTGGGTACCGGAATTTGCCGACCAAATAATCTTTCTGGTGCCGCACTGTAGTAATTCAAAACATCACGAACATTTCCGGCTTCCCATCGAGCATTTCCAATGGTGTGCCCAGAATTTAATACTTCGAGTTGGGCCAGCTCTTCAACATGTGAGTCAATTATTGATGCAAACTTTCGAAGTAACTTTGCACGGTCTCCCGGTGAAACCAAACGCCAGGTTTCAAAGGCTTTTTGCGCTTTGGCAATAATTTGATCGGTCTTAGTTAGATCGGCTAGTTCAATATCTATTACCGGGGCAGTGGTGGTCGGATTTATAACAGTGAATGTAGTCATATTTTTTACATACGCTCGAAACTGCGTACGCGCTCCCAATCTGTTACGGCTCGTGAATAGGCATCAATTTCGGTGTCGGCCATATGTGTGTAATGCTTTTGAACATCTTCGCCAAAAGTTTCGCGTACCCAAGAGCTATTAGCCCACAAGTCACGGGCTTCTTTTAAGGAAGTCGGTACCCGATCGGTTTCGAGGGCGTAAGCATTTCCTTGGAATATTGGTTCAAGTTCTAAATTCTTTTCGATTCCATCTAGTCCTGCGGCGATCATTCCGGCAACTGCCAAATAAGGATTTACATCGCCGCCGGGAACGCGATTTTCAACTCTGAGCGATAAACCCTCGCCAACAAGTCGAAGGGCACAAGTACGATTATCTCGACCCCATTTAATTGCTGTCGGCGCAAAAGTTCCAGCCTGGTAGCGCTTATAAGAATTGATATTTGGTGCAAACAACAAAGTTAATTCGCGCATATGTTTTTGAAGTCCTGCAATGTAGGAACGACCAGTTGCTGATAATCCATCGCCAGCATCACCAGCCAGAACTGCACCGCCCTGCTTATCCCGGAAAGATAAATGGATATGGCAGGAGCTACCTTCCTTTTCATTAAATTTCGCCATGAAGGTTAGAGAGCAACCTTGCTGTGATGCGATCTCCTTGGCACCCATCTTGTAAATGGAGTGGTTGTCACAAGTTGCCAAAGCACCTTCGTATCGAAATGCGATTTCGTGTTGCCCGAAGTTACATTCACCTTTAGCGGATTCAACAGTTAATCCGGCTCCATCCATTCCAAGGCGAATGGCGCGAAGGAGCTTTTCAACGCGTGAGGTACCAATTAATGAATAATCGACGTTATATTGATTTGCCGGTGTTAAATTGTCGTAACCCTTATTCCACGCTTCTTCATAGGTTTCGTTAAATACGATGAATTCAAGTTCGGTTCCACACATGGCCACCATTCCGGCAGCTTCTAATCTTGCAAGTTGTGTCTTTAGGATTGTCCTTGGCGAAACGCTGATTCCATTATGGTGATGGTCGACTAAGTCAGCTACAACCATCGCGGTACCTTCATGCCAAGGTAGATAACGTAGGGTGTTGAAATCTGGCGCCATACCCATATCGGCGTAGCCGGTATCCCAAGATGAAATGTCATAACCTTGAACGGTATTCATTTCAATGTCAGAGGCTAAAAGGTAGTTACAGCCTTCGGTGCCATTCTTGATGGTGTCCGCAATGAAGAATTTGCCATGGATGCGCTTGCCTTGAAGCCGTCCTTGCATATCTGTCGCTCCGACGACCACGGTATCGATCTTGCCGCTTTCAACATCTTTCTTTAGTTGATCAAGAGAAAGTGACACGATGCCTCCGAGTAAAAGCTCTATGAATTGGAATCTTGCCTGCAGGCTACTAGGAGGACAGGGCTCGCACAATTAGGGTCAGAAACAAATAATTAACCTATTAATTTTGGGAATATCCTTCCAAAGGAGTGAGATCCAAGGCACACTTTTACCAAGTTTCCCCGGGTCACGTCAGCCGCTGACGAGATTGCCTAACCTAGAAGGGTGGATTTTCTTCAATGTCGAATTCCCATGCTGATGACGAGCGTCGCTTAGCCGAGCTCGGATATAAACAGGAACTCAAGCGAAGTTGGTCAGGATTCTCAAACTTTGCAATCTCGTTCTCAATCATTTCCATTTTGGCCGGATGTTTTACAACCTTTGCTCAGGCATGGAACTTCGGTGGCCCCTTCGCAATAACAGTTGGTTGGCCTTTGATTGCTGGCCTAATCTTGATAATCGGCTTCACCATGTCCGAACTCGCTTCCGCCTACCCAACTTCAGGTGGAATTTATTGGTGGGCTGCAAAGCTTGGAGGCGCCAAGGCTGGGTTCTACACCGGCTGGCTTAACTTAATCGGGCTTATTTCTGTTACGGCATCTGTTGGGTACGGAGTTACTTTCTACATCAATACATTGCTCGGCTTCTATAGCAAGAGCTGGGCTGGTTCATTTGGGGGCGATTACATCAAACAACAATTCGTCCTTTTCTTAATCGTAATTGCGGTAGTGACGCTTATAAATCTCTATGGACATCACTTGCTTGCGCTTGTTAATAACATCTCCGTTTGGTGGCACGTCTTTGGAAGCGCAGTAGTAGTTGTTGTTCTGATAGTGGCTCCAAAGCACCACACTTCAGCAAGCTTCTTCTTCAAGCACGTCAATAACTCGGGATTTAGCAATGGCGCATACTGGTATTTCATATTGCCACTCGGTTTCTTGTTGACCCAGTACACCATCACAGGATTTGATGCCTCTGCTCACTTGTCCGAAGAAACCCATAATGCTCACATCACTGCAGCCAAAGGAATTTGGAAGTCAATTTTCTATTCAGCAATTGGTGGCTATATTTTGTTGCTTTCATTCCTTTGGGCGGCAACAAAGTTTGACCTGATTAACTCTGCTGATCCAAAGGTGAATCCATTTGGCCAGGGAAGTCCAATAGCGATCTTCTACAGTGCGCTCGGTGGCGACGGTGGGTTATTTAAGCTCATCATCCTAATTACCACCATGGGGCAACTTTTCTGCGTGACTGCCTGCCTAACTTCATGTTCTCGAATGATGTTTGCATTCTCGCGCGATGGCGCAGTTCCAGGAAGCAAGATGTGGCGCAAGGTCAACAAGGCCGGTACTCCAACAAATGCTGTGATCATGTCAGCCATTTTGGGAGTAGTACTAACTCTTCCTGCTTTGTACAAGTCTTCAGCAGGTGTTCCAACGGCTTTCTACGCCGTTGTATCAGTTTGCGTGATTTCGCTTTACCTTGCCTTCATGATTCCGATCTATCTGCGCTGGAAGGCCGGAGATTCATTTAAAGCTGGGGAGTGGACTTTGGGAAGCAAGTACAAGTGGATGAACTTAATTGCGGTTGCCGAAATCGTAATTATTTCAATTTACTTCATCATGCCGCTTTACCCATCGGCTGTCCCGTTCCGCAAGGGATTTAATTGGACCTCGGTTAACTATGCACCGCTTGTAACTGGTGGCGCCTTAATCCTTCTTTGGATCTGGTGGCATCTCTCAGTTAAGAAGTGGTTTAAGGGACCAATCAAAACTATTTAGTTAATAGTTGAAATTTGGGGCTACCTTCGGGTGGCCCCATTTTTTTAGCCTCGATTAGGCAGAGATTAATTGACCCCATTTTTGAATGATTGGCTTCCAAACTCGAAATAATTCGGATTCAGCATTTGCGACTTCGGATTCGACGCTACTTTTCCCAGATTCAAGGAACGCGTTATCTGCATGCTCTTCCCATGTATGAATTATTGAGGAATCTATCTCCGGATGAAATTGAACTGCGTAAGTTTTGGAACCAATTCGAAATACTTGATTTTCGCAGAGTTCACTACTTGCTAGGCAAATTGCACCTTCTGGTAATTTCGTAACTTGGTCTTCATGCCATTGGGCAACCAATGTTCCTTTTTCAAAATCAAAAATTTCATCTTTATTGGCCGTTGGGGATATTTCGTAAATTCCAATTTCTGAAATCGGAGCTCTTTCAACCTTTCCACCTGTGGCTGCGGCCAAGAGTTGAGCGCCTAAACAGATAGCAAAAATCGGAATTTCGCGGGAAACCGCATCGGCGAGAAGTAATCTCTCGTTCGCAAGCCACGGTGCTACATGGTCATCCATGGCTCCCATATGTCCACCAAGGGGCATTAAAGCAAGAATATCTTCTGGAACTGTTGTTGGAACCTTTTCGCCGTTGAAAGCGCGAAGTATTCTTATTTGAAAACCAAGTTCCATTAACCAACGACCGGCTAAATGTGGGGGATCGGTCTCATCATTTTGAATAACCAAAATCGTTCCCTTGTTATTTTCGCTCATGCGGTAAGTCTGCACGTTTTTGAACTTTTTTGAAAAAAAGTCCAACGAAGACACGCGCTTTTGAACCTAGAAGTGAAAAAAAATCGCCCTTCTGCTACCTTGCTCTTTAATGTACGAGATTTAAAAGAAATCTTGATAAACCAGATGTAATGAAGGAGCCCGTACCCAAAAAGGGATTGTCTACACTTCAATCCAACAAAAGGTACCTTTCCAAAATGACCTGAACTCTAGATCCACAGACTTATCGCAAGACCCCAAATTCTCACCGACCTGTAGACCCAAAGAGGGTTGCCGAACTCATGGCAATCGAATGGGAACGCTTCTCAAAATCAACGGTTAACTCCGGCGTCGAGAGTGAGATCGCAAAGCAAAGTACTCCGCTTGGAGTTACCTCCAGCTTTCAATATTGGGATCCGCATCCAATCAGCATCGTCTCCGCTAAGGGTGCCTGGATGACAGATGTTGATGGTCGTCAATTATTGGATTTATCAATGGGTTTTGGTGCCATGCTTGCTGGCCACTTGAACCCAGAAGTTGTTAAGGAGATCGAGAAATCACTCCAAGAAGGAATGCTTTTCGTAACGCCTTCACCAATTTCTCGTGATGCCTCCGAACGACTCTGTCGCCGCTTTGGAATTGATCAAGTTCGGTTCGCCAATTCTGGAACTGAAGCAACGATGTATGCGGTGCGTACCGCAAAGGCTTACACCGGAAAGAATGCGATCGTAAAGTTGGAAGGCGGCTATCACGGTTCAAGTGATGCTATGACCGTTTCAGCTAAGCCAGATTTAAATCTAGCTGGCCCTGCCGAAGAACCAAATTCTGTTGTTCAGCCAGGTACAACTCCTGGCGTTGTTTTTGTAGTTCCATTTAATAATTTGCCAGCCCTTGAAAAGGTTTTCGAGCGCGATCATGCCTCGATCGCCTGCTTCATTCTTGAACCAGTTCTAGAGAATCTAGGAATTGTTCTACCGGATGCTGGATATCTACAAGGTGTACGCGATCTTTGTGACAAGTATGGAATTGTTTTAATTTTTGACGAAGTTAAAACTGGACTTACCGCTGGACCAAAGGGCGCTGCTGCACGCATTGGTGTTCAACCTGATCTAATCACTCTTGCTAAATCAATCGGTGGCGGACTTCCATTAGCTGCATTTGGTGGCAAGAAGAAAGTCATGGATGCAATTGCAGATAACAAGATGCCGCACTTTGGAACTTTCAACGGAAATCCACTTGCGATGGCCGGTGTTCGTGCAATGGATCGAATTTGCACTGATGAAGCTCTGGCAAGAGCCGAAGCGTTAAATAATCAGGCGTTAGATCGCATCACCGAGATCATCAATGAATTCGAACTTCCAGCCCACACTGTTGGATTTGGCGTAAAGGGATGCATCACTTGGTCTCCAGAACCGGTAAGAAATTATCGCGATTACAAAGCGACAAACTTTGAAATCGCAGAACTTTCTTGGCTCTGGTCGCTAAACCGCGGAATTGTTACGCCTCCGGGACTCGATGAACAATGGTTAATCTCTTTGGCGCATACCCAAAAAGAAATTGATCTATTGGTTGAAGATTTCCGCGAACTAGCAGTCGCGCTTCGCTCTTAATTAATCTAATTATTCTAATTATTCGAGAGCAATAAGTTCCAAGTACTGCTCGCCCCATAGGTCTTCATCGCCATCTGGCAACAGAAGTACGCGATCTGGCTTAAGGGCGCGAACCGCTCCTTCATCGTGACTTACAAGAACTACTGCGCCTTGATATTCGCCTAGCGCCGCCAAGATTTCTTCGCGAGAGGCTGGGTCGAGGTTGTTTGTTGGCTCATCAAGCAACAGAAGGTTTGCCGAACCAACAACCAAAGTTGCCAATGCAAGGCGAGTTCTCTCGCCACCGCTCAAAACCTTCACATACTTATTTACATCATCACCAGAGAATAAGAAAGAACCAAGTACCTGGCGGGCTTGTTGTTCGCCGATATTTTCACCAGCCGAAAGCATGTTTTCTAAGATCGTGCGTTCGAAATCTAGCGATTCGTGTTCCTGGGTGTAATAGCCAATTTTCAAACCATGTCCCGGAAGTATTTCTCCGGTATCGGATGTATTTGTGCCGCCTAAAATACTTAGCAGAGTTGTTTTACCAGCGCCATTTAGCCCAAGGATTACAACGCGGGATGAACGATCAATTGCTAAATCAACGTCGGTGAAAACTTCGAGTGAACCGTAGGACTTGCTTAAACCTTCGGCCATAAGTGGAGTCTTGCCACAAGGAGCCGGAGTAGGGAAGCGCAGCTTTGCCACCTTATCGCTCTTTCGAACATCTTCAAGGTTTGCAACAAGCGCTTCAGCGCGACGCAACATACCTTGAGCCGCAGTTGCCTTTGATGCTTTAGCGCGCATTTTCTCGCCTTGCTTCTGGAGAATTTCAGCCTTCTTCTCCGCAATCGCGCGTTCCTTTTTGCGGCGGTGCTCATCGACTTCACGTTGCTGGAGGTACTTCTTCCAACCCATGTTGTAAACGTCGATAACATTTCGATTGGCATCGATGTAGAAAACCTTATTAACAACAGTTTCGATCAAGTTAGCATCGTGCGAGATGATTACTAGCCCGCCGGAATATTTAGATAGGTACTCGCGTAGCCAGTTAATGGATTCGGCGTCCAAGTGGTTTGTTGGTTCATCAAGCAATAAAGTTTCAGAGCCGCTAAATAAAAGTCTTGCGAGTTCTACTCGGCGACGTTGACCACCTGAAAGCACTTGAATCGGCTCATCAAATAAGCGCTCTGGAAGTCCTAGGTTCGTGGCAATTGATTCGGCTTCGGCTTGTGCGCCATAGCCACCAGCGGCATTGAATTCGCTATCGACTCTGGAGTAACGCTCCATAGCATTTTCTAATTCTTCTGGAGTCGCGGTAGCCATCGCATCTTCAGCCTTACGCATTCTAGAAACAATTTGATCCAAACCACGAGCCGAAAGAATTCGGTTAATTACCGTTTCTTCTTGATCACCGGTTCGCGGATCTTGGGGGAGGTAACCGATAGTTCCGGTTCGGGTTATTTGGCCACCGGCTGGGAGGTTCTCGCCTGCTAAACACTTTGCGAGGGTTGATTTACCAGCACCATTTCGACCTACGAAACCAATTCGGTCTCCGTGGTTAATTCGAACGGTTACATCTTTAACTAAGAGTCTTGCGCCAGCTCGGAGTTCAACGCTTTGAGTGGCAATCACTAGCCGATTCTCTCACGCACAAGTGGATTGCTGTTAATCGATGATAAAGCCATCCTTGATATCGCCCAATTCGATTCCAGCAGCAACGTGATCGGTATTTTCTCCACGAGCCAATTGCGCGGCATGAGCTTTATCGTGCCAACGCTGTTCGATCTTTCCATAGCGCCACAAAAGTAATGCGAATGCCCAAACTGCAACAAACATGCCAACAATGATGAAGCCAGCTTTGTTGATATTGAAGTTGTTTGCATAATTCCAAAATCCGCCAGAGAGATTTAACTGTCCGGCAAAAACTTGAGCTACTTCTAGCCCACCGATGAAGATTGCGACAATCACTGAAAGTCCAGTTATCACGATGTTGTAATAGACCTTGCGAACTGGGCGAGAAAAGGCCCATCCGTAGGCGAAGTTCATAAAAGAACCATCGATCGTATCGAGAAGCGACATTCCTCCAGCAAAAAGCATTGGAAGGCTCAGGATCGCCCACCAAGGTAGTCCTGCAACAACGGAGGAACCGGCTAAAACGAGTAGAGCAACTTCAGTTGCAGTATCAAAGCCAAGTCCAAACAGGATTCCAAGTGGATACATCTTCCAACTTGCATCGATGCGGCGGGCAATCGGACCAAAGAAGCGCATCATGAAACCACGGGAGTTTAAGTGTTTTTCAAGTTCCTCTTCGTTGTAAAGACCATCACGCATTGATTTGAAAACTTTAACGACAGAAACCAAAACGACGAGATTTAGCGTTGCGATCAACATTAAGAAGGTGCCACTGACGGAAGTTCCGATCAAGCTCGTGTAATGGTGGAGACTTGAATTGTCATCCTTAACTTGAACGCCAAGAGATTTAATCCCAAAGTTCAAAAGGATTGCGAGAGCTGTTACAACAGAGGAGTGGCCCAGTGAGAAGAAGAATCCAACTCCCATAGGACGCTTGCCTTCTGCCATCAATTTACGAGTCGTGTTATCGATAGCGGAAATATGATCGGCATCAAACGCATGTCTCATCCCAAGCGTTAAAGCTAGGAATCCGGTACCCCAACCAAATAGCGTTCCATCTGAAAGTTTGTAGTGGCCGGATGTAGCGCCCCACATCAGAAGAGTTCCACCGATTAGTAGGAAGAAGATGACTGCAAACATTGCGCTAAGGCGCTTGATTTCATCTCGAGAAAGACCAGCTATCGGTGACTTGGATCGATTTACGGTGGTGACTTGATTCATTGGCTGACGCCCCTAGGTGATTCCATTGTTGCAAACTCTTTGCAGATGCAAAGAATACCCATAAAGTGGGTTGGTCGCCCATCGAAAGCCTGAGAGAATATGCGGATGTCTTGGACCAACGCTAACCGCTACCTTTTCGACCTACCGATGGGCTTGGCGGCGCTCACCTTTCTCTGGTCTGAGTTCCGGCACACCTTAAAGCCCTTCAACTCGCCATTGAATTTACGGATCTCCATTACTGAGGGCCTTCTAAAGCTCATCTTCCCAGTCGTTTTGGCGGGCTCATTAGCCGCCATCATTTCCAGCCACACCAACATTCACTTAGCAATTGTGGTCGCGACCGGCGCAACGACCCTTCGCTTTCACCGAAATATGGCCGCGGTTATTTTGGCGTTATCTGCAGGGTACTTCGCAGCGGTTTATCACAACCACACCAGCCATCTCGTCCACTTAGAAATATCTGTGGCAATCGGAGTACTTGCTCCTATGGCATTTAAGAAGTTCTTGGACGTTCTTAATATTTCAGTAAAACGCTAAATCCTTAGTGGAATTTAATTAGCGAAGCAATACCAAATATCAGGCAGTAAATGGCAAATGGATAAAGTGTTTTAGTTTTGAACCACTTAACTAAAAACTTGATGCTCACATAAGTCGCGAGGAATGAAACAATCGAACCAACAATTATTGATCCATAGCCGCCAGAAATATGAGCCAGGTGCGGAATCTTTACGACCGCGGCAGCCAAAATAATTGGCAGGGAGAGCAAGAAGGCAAAGTCGGCTGCAACTCTATGGTTCAAGCCACGAATTAATCCTGCGCTCATGGAAATACCAAAACGACTGATTCCGGCAAGTAGCGCCAGACTCTGACCAAAACCGATTACGACAGCTTGGCCATTTCCAACGTGATGAACGATTTCGGCATTTTCATCATTGATTTCACCGACCGTGCTCTTTCTAGTAAGTCTTTCGGCCACAACCAGAATAATCCCGTTGATGGTCAAGAAAATTGCAGTGTATTTAGCATCACCGAAAATCTTTGTAATGTGCTTTTGAAGGGCAAGGCCGAGAATTCCCGCAGGCACAGTTGCAATAACAATAAGCCAGAAAACTCTCGAGGCATTTAGCTTTTCGCCGGTGTAGTTGCGCTTTCTAAGCGATCCAATGCCAGCACTAATAAGGGTTACCCAGCGGGATCTAAATACCAAGAAGAGGGCAATTGCTGATGCCAAGTGCATAGCGACCGTTATTGATAAATAAGCGTCGTTGTTATCCGAAACGAACTTGCCGAATGAGCCACCGATCCAAGCCGGCACCAAGACTGCATGCCCGAGACTTGAAACTGGGAAAAGTTCGGTAATTCCTTGAAGCAATCCCAAGAAAATTGTCTGTAGATAAGTTAGATGCACGTTGGCCCTTTCGTAGGCTTAAAAGATAGCAAGCAAACAAACTTAAATAGGGGATTTCACCCCCTACAAGGTGCCAACTCCAGCAATCAGGGGGAGATCTAGAAGGGACAACTTATTCCCTCGGTCTTTTAGATAAGACTCTGCGCCCGAGAAGTGTCAGTTTCTTCCAAGGCGCAGAGTTGGCGTACAGGGCAAGATTAGAGAAAAATCTCTAATATGTAAAGGAAGGCTAGATGGCATAATTGAGCCGTGCCAATCAATTCGCCAAAGCAGGCTAGGAGTTCGGCATCCACCAAACGGATGCTCGATGCTGCTGAAGCGATCCTGGCAAACAAAGGACCAGATGCACTAACAGTTGAAAACGTTATTGCTGAGGCAAAGACCTCTATGGGTTCCTTTTATGGCCGGTTTAAAAATCGCGAGGGCTTAATTGCCGCTCTACATCAGCGCTTTCTTCAGACCTTACAAACAGAGATTTTTGCGGCAATCCAAGCTCGTCCCGCCAAAGGAAATTTGGAAGATGACCTAGCGGACTTCAGCTATATGTTCTTCAAGATCATTAGTACCAATCGAAAGTCATTTCTATTTTTCGTAATTGGAAATTCTTTCAATCTTAAGATGCGCAAAGAAGCTCAAAAGATTCGGGCCGTTATGATCGCGAAGCTTACGGAAATCATCAAGAATCATAAGTCTGAGTTGAAGCGGAAGACTCTCACGACAGAAGTCGAGTTCGCCACCCGAATCTATTACGGGTTATTCCTAGAGTTAGTGATTTATGAAAACGGCTTTGCGGGCAACGGAAAAGATTCACTAAAGAAGGTAACCAAGGAATACGCAAAAATTATCGCCGATTATTTGAAGTCCTGATTTCGAACCTTTGTGTTGGTTGTGGTATTTTATCGAGCTTTATTGCGCGACTCGTCTTCCCTGAACCTCGGCTACGGCGAGTTGTCATCACAAATTTTCAGATGCTTTTGTGCAATCGATTGAAAACTCAAAAATATATAGGCGCTAAATATCTAGGACTTTCTAGCGTGAAGTTGTTCTCTTCCCAACTGTCACATACAAGGGATTTGAGGATGATGCAGCGTAAGAACTACTCGTTGGGGCAAGTTTTGCGGTCAAATTGACCTGCCCAGTGGTAGTCGGTTTCCAAGTGCATGACGTGGTTGAACCAGGCGTAACAACGGTTAATGGGACACAATGGAGTAGACGACCATTGAAATAGAAACTTACAGTCCCCGCGGTATTTATAGATGCAGTTATAGTCGTAGACCCAAGTTTTTTGGGCGGATTATTTCCGCCCGTGATAGACAGTGTTATCGTCGAAATTCCGGCAAGTGTCGTAATCGCACTTTGTGGGCTCTCTGCCGAATTTATGTAAGAAGTTCCGTCTCCTATTGCATAAATTGTCACATAATAAGCTGTGCTGGGCGAAAGCCCGCTTAATGTAGCCGATGACGTAATAGATGACGATGCAATGGTAGATGATTCTATAAAAGTTGTTCCATTCGCGGCATAAACTGTAGCGACGTAGGAAAGTGCATTCGAGATAGTCGACGTTTCTGAAACCGTAATTGTCGTAGCTGAAGGTGAAGTTAGGATTGGCGCAGCCGGCGTTGACAAGGCGGGCAGAAGAGAAGAGATTGAAACACTTCCCGCCCCAGCGGCATTTAGAATTAGCGAGTTTTTGTTCGAACCATTGTTTATGGAAGAACCACCGCCACCATTGCCATAGTAGTACCCTCCGCTTCCGCCTGAATATCCACCACCACCGCCTCCACCTGTATAACATGACCAGTCACCACCGCCACCACCACCAAATCCACCAGACCCAGAAAGTGATCCACCGGTACCCGTGCCACCCACACTTCCATTAAGGAAAGACTTTCCACCGATGGAGCCACCTGAATTTGATCCTCCATCGCCACTCGCACCACCGCCACCACCGCCGGATATGCAAGATGAGTTATAAATATTTCCGCCCGAGCCGCCTGAAACTCCATTAGCTAAAGATGAGGATCCACTCCCGTACCAGCCCGCAGCTGAGGGATCAGAAATCGTGGCGTTTATTGTTGTTCCATTTGCACTGTATCCACCGCCGCCACCTCCTCCAGCAATAACCAACGCTGAGTTTGAATTATCCATAACATAAGTTCCACCACCTCCACCACCGTTATATGAACCATCCTGCCCTTGCTGTCCCACAACGATCTTAATTATGGATCCTTGCACTAGATTGAAGTCCCCTTGAATTTGAGTACCAAAGCCACCATTTGTAATACGCCCATTTCCGCCCGAAGCGCCTTTTGCAATGATTCGAAAAGTCCCCGAAAATGGCACAGTCCAACTTTGAATTCCGGAAGTTACATTTAAATTAGAAGTACTTGATGCCCAAGAAGCGCTCGAGTAACTTGATTGGCAATTTGAAAGAGACGGGCCGCTTTGCCCAATCGCGCCACAGGTGTTGAAAGTGAAGTTAGAAAAGGAATATAAGGCTGCTTGAGCTGGTGAAGGAAAAAGAAGTGAAAGAAAAAGCAAATTTGCAAAGGCTAAAAACTTTATGCGCCTTGTCATGAGTCGAATTATGACAGAAAGGCCCCCGATTGCTCGAGGGCCTTTTCAATTCGGTGACGGGGATTTTAGATGTCGTAGTAAAGTTCGAACTCAGCTGGGTGCGGACGTAGACGCACGTAATCAACTTCGTTCTTACGCTTATATTCGATCCAAGTTTCGATTAGATCCTTGGTGAAGACGCCACCCTTTGTTAGGTAGTCATGATCCTTTTCAAGGTTATCTAGAACTTCACCAAGTGAACCTGGAACTTGTGGAATTGCTGCAGCTTCTGCGCCTTCCAACTCGTATAGGTCCTTATCAACTGGCTTTGGTGGCTCGATCTTGTTTTGGATTCCATCTAGTCCAGCCATGAGCATTGCAGCGAATGCTAGGTATGGGTTTGATGATGGATCTGGGCAACGGAATTCGATGCGCTTTGCCTTTGGATTCGAACCAGTGATTGGAATACGAATACATGCAGAACGGTTACGAGCTGAGTAAACAAGGTTTACTGGCGCTTCATATCCTGGAACTAAGCGGTGGTATGAGTTAACTGTTGGGTTGGTGAATGCAAGCAATGAAGGAGCATGCTTTAGAAGTCCACCGATATACCAACGAGCCATATCAGAAAGATCGCCATATCCATCACCGAAGAACAATGGCTTGCCATCTTTCCAAAGTGATTGGTGAACGTGCATACCTGAACCATTGTCACCAAATAGTGGCTTTGGCATGAAGGTTGCAGTCTTGCCACCTTCCCAGGCAACGTTCTTGATGATGTATTTGAATTTCATAACATCATCGCCGGCTGAAAGAATGTCAGAGAAGCGGTAGTTAATTTCCATCTGACCTGCGGTACCAACTTCATGGTGGGAACGTTCAACAAGTAGGCCAACCTTGCCAAGGGCCATAACCATTTGATCGCGAAGATCAGCAAGTTGATCGGTTGGTGAAACTGGGAAGTAGCCACCCTTGTAGCGAGTTTTGTATCCGCGGTTAGCAGATCCATCTGCTTCAAGTGATGCACCTGTGTTCCAAGCGCCTTCGATTGAGTCAATGAAGTGGTGTGAAGCATTTTGTGAAGTTGAGAAATTAACTTCATCGAACACATAGAACTCAGCTTCAGGAGCGAAGAAGGCAGTATCAGCAATGCCGGTTGACTTTAGATATTCAACTGCCTTGCCAACAACGCCACGTGGATCGCGTGAGTAAGGTGTGTTGTCGATTGGATTGTGAACTGAGAAAAGAATTACCAGTGTCTTTTCCTTGCGGAATGGATCGATAAATGCAGATCCTGGAACTGGAAGAAGTTTCATATCTGATTCGTGAATTGCTTGGAAACCGCGAATTGATGAACCATCGAACATCAGACCATCGGTGAATACAGCTTCATCAAATGATTCAACTGGAACGTTGAAGTGATGCTGGATACCTGGCAGATCGATGAAGCGAACATCAATTAGCTTTACATCTTCCTTCTTAATGAAGGAGAAGATTTCAGATGAATTCTTAAACATTATGCTCCTGATTCAAATGCTTTGAAGTTCCAGCCTTGGATCTGGCGCATCGATGGGCCGACCTTGCTGGGATGGTGATGGCGAAATACTAGGTCTTGGGCGTTAAATAGGTCTAACTCTTGTGTTACAGCCATGTTTCAATATCTGAAGGTGAGGTCTAGCCACGCGGGCGGCTAGCCTAGGGTCATGGAACAAGCGGGCTTGGGACGGCGATTTTCAGCTTTAGTGCTGGATTGGCTGATGTGCGACTTGGTCGTTTCGTTCATAAACGTGAAGTCCCTAGGAGCCAGGACATCTCTAAATCTAGTGATTTTCTTTGCTGAAGTCTCAGTTTTAACAGCGCTACAACAAGCCTCTGCCGGACAGAAGATGCTCAATTTAAAGGTTGTTGATTTCACTACTGGGGGATTGGTCCCGCCACTTCGCATAGGTATGCGCACGCTCTTAATTTGCTTAGTTCTTCCGGCAATTTTTACTAAAGATGGTCGCGGTTATCACGACCACTTTGCTAATTCAATCGTTGTTAAAAGTAATTAACAGTTATTAAAAATATTTAGGAATCCTGCTGCATCGACCAAAGGGTCCAGATATGAGTACGCACAGATCGTG
>Ga0214164_1000966_pt1 | contig 17441 bp, 8 predicted proteins | sample TroBogepilimnion_13_FD_153003 | JGI IMG/M metagenome (GOLD analysis project Ga0214164, IMG submission 153003) | Freshwater microbial communities from Trout Bog Lake, WI - Practice 03JUN2009 epilimnion v4 | ecosystem: Environmental > Aquatic > Freshwater > Lake > Epilimnion/Euphotic zone ...
CCCCGCAGCGCCTTGGGTGATGGGCGAGCCGATGGTCAGGGTGCCCGATCCAAGATGGTTAATATTCAAACCCGCACCGGTCGAGATGTTGATACTGCCTATCCCGGCACCGATGATGACATTATTCGTGCTGCCGGAATTCATCCAGATTTGGCCATTTTGAGTGCCAACACTTCGCGCGAAGTTTAAAATGTGGGGAGTTCCGGCACCATCACTCAGGTTGACAAGGATGTCGTTCTGAGTGGTGGGGAGAATGGCCAAAGCCGAGGGCAAATTGGGGGGAGTTCCGGAAAAATTGGTTTGATAAAAATACAACTGGCGCATCGACACGTCAGCCGTGCCGATGTTGTTGGTATAAATAGTGGTCGCGTTCACGTAAAAAACCACGTCAAGACCATTACCCCATCCGGGAACCGCCCCGCCCACCCAACTCGCGCCGCTGGTCCAGTTGGTTGAAGCCGTGGAACCCCAGCCGACGCCGGCGTCGGCACGCTGCGGCGCGAGGGCGGTCGCAAGCACGGCTAGCACTGCGGCCAGCAGCCACCGGGCGGATTTTACAGCGGTGAATCTCGCGGCCAAGCCTGCGGGCTTGTGCGTCACCGGAGACTGCGTTGAAACAGCTATTGGCTTGGTTGTTTTCATTCGATTACGTATGAGTTGATGGTTGGTTGTGCCAGACAAAACCGGACTGCGCCTTCAAAGCAACCTGCCGACGGTTGCCCGCAAATGGTTCGACTGGGTTAATCACGGCTCAAATTTACCACCCCCCAACTAGCCCCTCAAATTTTTTCAACTGGTCATTTTGAGTAGCCAGTTTGGCCCGGTCCGAAATTGTTCCGACCGCAGTTTGCACCAAACAATTCAGCCTTGCGAAAGGGTCTAGCAACTTGGTTCACGGTGCTCTTAATCGGTAGAAGACATTGGTCCGGGTGGAGTCTGGTGAGACATTGAGGCTGGTGGCGTTGGACGAAGCTGGGATGTCGAACCAGTTGCCCGGACTGGCCAAGCCCGATGAATTTGATTGCGCCACCCAACCCAAGTGCGTCACCGGCCACGTCAGCGAAAGCGTTCCATTCGACACACTGAAGCTGAGGTTTGTCGGATAATTCGCCGGCGTGGTCACCACGCTCAACACGCCGTTGGTCGGATTAAAACTCCACGCCTGCCCGCCCGTCAGGGCCGGGGTGATGCTCGTGAAGCTGCCGGTCTTGGTGCCAGACACGGAAAAGAGTTGGAACGTCTGGCCGTTGGTCAGCGTGCCCGAAAGGTTGGTAACGACGAGTGAGCCGCCGTAGGTGATGCTGGTCACGCCTTGCACAAAATCCCGCTGGCCGTTACTGGCGTTGACTTCCACGAAGGTTGTCCCGGCCAGCACAAGGCTGTTGTTAATCGTCAGCGTGCCGAGGGACGTGCCGGGCGAAAGTGCCCCGCCGGGCTGCACGCTGACTGCGCCACCGAGCGTGCCGGTGCCGCCGAGCGTGCCGCCGCTGACGGTGACAGCGCTATTACCCAGCACACCGTTGACGAGCAGCGTGCCGTTGCTGATGGCCGTCCCGCCAGTGTAGGTGTTTGTGCCGGAGAGCGTGAGCGTGGCCGCCCCATTTTTCGTGAAGGCCAGCACCCGCCCCGAGGTGCCATCGGCCATAACGCCGGAGAAAATAGCGTCGCTGCTTTGGCTGACTTGCAGCGTGCGGACGGCGGTGCCTTGTCCATAGATCGGGTCAATCTGGCCGGCACCGGTAAGGTTGCCAATGGTGGCTATGCCACCGAGAAAGCCGCTACCGACACTCAGGATGCCGTTGCCCGCAACATTGACATTGGGCGAGCCGTTCACACACGCAGAACCGGACAAGCCGAGTTTGCCCTGCTGCACGTCGAGCGTGCCGGAAAATGAATTGGTGCCGGTCAACCCGAGTTCGCCGGTGTTGGTTTTGACCAGGGTTCCCGTGCCGGCAAGGTTGTTTGCAAATGGGTTCAGGTTGTTGGTGCGGTTGTATTGGAACTTGCCGCTGGGTCCGATGGCGATGACGCTGGTCGGATCTAAACTGCCGGTGCCGCCGCCGTCGCCCAGTTGCACAATGCCGGTGAAAACCGTCGTCTGGCCAGTGTAGGTGTTCGTGCCGGACAACGTCAGGCTGCCCGAACCGGTCTTGCTCAAACCGCCGTTGCTCACCACGCCGGAGATCGTCGTGGCGTTGTTGATGGTCAGCGTGCGCGTGGCCGCGCCCAGATCGCAACTACCGGTGAACGTGAGTGCGCCCGTGCCGCCGGTGAGCTGGCCCAGCGTGAGGTTGCCCGCGAGGGTCACGTTGTTCGGCAACGCGCGGCTCCCGTTGGTGTCGGATGCAAAGGTAATGCCATTGCCCAACACGAGCGGTCCCGTGCCGCAACCGTTGGTCGTGCCGCCGTCGAGCAGTGTGCCGGCGTTCACCGTGGTGGTGCCGGTGTAAGCATTGTTCTGGCGAAGCACGAGCGTGCCGGGGCCGTTCTTGGTGATGCCTTTGCCCGTGCCGGACTCGTTGATCGGCCGGTCGAAAGTCAGCGTCCCGCTGCCGTTGTGATTGATCACCAGGTTGTCGGCCAGGGTAATCGAACCCAATCCGCCGGCTCCGCCCACGCCAATCGTAAAATTACCAGACGCACCGGACTGCACGGTGTTCGTGGCGCTGGCAAGAAAACCATCGAAGGTGAGAAAGCAATTGGTGATCGGCGAAGCTATCTTCTCCGCCAGATAGATGCCAACATCGCTGTCGGCATTGCTATTAAATATAAGCGAGCGAATCGTCCGATTGGCACCGAGACAGTTGGTCAGATTGCCCGCACCAAGAGCGTTGAAAATAATATCCAGTCCGCTGTCAAAGACGGGAACGGCATTGGAATCCCAGTTGTTCGCCGTGCCCCAGGAACCATCCGCACCCCCGCCGTCCCAGACATTCGTTGCCGGTGACACCGTCGAAAACTGATAGAACAGCGGCGTGGCCCACCCCCAAGGCGAGGGAGCGCCGCTGAACGTGCCGATGACGTGGCCATTCTTGGGGGAGTGCCGGGCACAACCCACATCCGCCACGGTTGCCTCATTCGGCGACTGCGCCGCATCATGCCAGGTCGAACCGTTGTCGTAACTGACAATGGCCGCAATGGTGCTTGAACCGCAAAACATGGCATATAGCGGGCTATGGGCATCGGAGGGGTCCGAGGCAAAGCAGCCATAGACTGCGTTCACGGTCAGGGTATCGCCCTTCCACGAGCCGCCAGCAAAATTGCTCCAGCTATCAATCTCCCGCACGCCGGTTGCGGCATCGAATCGCATGTAATGCTGTCGTTCCGGAATCAATGGCGGGCTGCCGGCACCAGCGTAATTCCAGAGATTCGTTTCCATCCGGTAAAAGAAATGCACCTTGCCGTTTTTCACGTGCATGTTCGCCAGCCAGATTTGATACGCCTCTTCACCCGGCAGGTTGATCGTCGTTGCCGGACCGCTCGGATCGCTGGTGGTCGGCACGGAAACGGGCGTGTTGGACATTGTCAACCAGCTTGCTCCGCCATCGATGGATTTCAGGTAGCGGATGCCGATGTAAGGAACGTAGGCATTGGCATCCACCATGGTCATGGCGTAGTGGATGACACCGGAATCATCCACAAACAGGTGAGGATAGGAAGGCGCGGCCACGGAACCCCCGTTAAAAAGCTGCTGGCCGCGGATCAAATTGCCCGAGGTATCGAAGGTAAAGAGATATCCGTGCTGAGTGGCATGATAGAGCCGCTGCCGTCCCTGGTCGTAAAAGGACGAATATTTGGAGCTGCTGGTCGCCTGGGAGAACGTCTTGTCCACGACCGGAGAAGCATAGCCGTTGGCCGACGTGAATTTCTGGAAGCGCGTCGCGCTGCCGAATGGATTGGGATAGATGAGATAAATGTTGTTGTTCTCATCCGATTCGATGGTCGGCGCTTTGGTGGTGTTCGTGGCGCCGAGGTTGTAAACTTCCACAAAGGTCTGGCCGCCGTTGGTGCTGCGATCCAGGATGATGCCGTTAAACGTGCAGAAGATCCCGTTGGCGTTCTCCACTACTTTCTGGTCATGGCTGGTGAAGATGGGCTGATCGGGGTTGCTCAGGCCCTGGCTAGGGCCGGCAATCTGCATGGTGATGATGGCAGACTGGGCGGGATGGGCGAGCGCCACCAAAAACCATAGCGCCAGGCACAAGGATTTCCCTGAGCCAACGACGAAACTTTGAAGGCGTAATGAAATGTTCGTTTTGATATCCTCTCTTTAATAAACCCCAGGCAGTCACAGAATCAAAGTCGCATCCGACTGGTAAAAGCGGTTGGCCAGAATGGCCCGCATCGAATCGTGTTGGGATATCGTGAATCCCGCAACGCAGGCGCGTTTTCTCAGTGATACCCGCACAATTTATTTTAGTTGTTGATGTTTATATCTTCGAAGCTAGCCCACTCTGTGGAGCCGTTGTTTAACCCAGACAGAACAAATCTACATCCATGAGAAGTGGACGGCTTCGAGACCATCATTTCAACTGTTCACAGTATCTTTCCCATTTCGTTCGAAGTTGGGCGAGTGTGCCGGCGTATTTCGGGTCAGCCGCCAAATTGTGTCCCTCCAGCTTATCGCTGTTAAGATCGAAAAGTTCTTCGACCAGCGGCGATTCATTTAACCAGCGGATGTAGGCATAACGTTCGGTGCGCACGCCTTCGCTCGGCGGGATGATTTTCGGGGAGGTGTGGTGTTCATAAAAAAATTCCGTTCGCCAGTCGGCGGGGTGCCGGTTCTCCACGAGTGGAAGCAGGCTGCGCCCCTGCATTCCGGTCGGCACCGTCACACCAGCCAGCGACAACATTGTCGGCGCAAAATCAACGTTCAGCGTCATCACCGTTTCACGCCGGCTGCGATTGGCGACGGGCTGGCGTGGATCGAATATAATCAGCGGATCGCGCAAACCTTCCTCATACATGAAAAACTTGTCCGATAGCTGGCGGTCACCTAGAAAATAGCCGTTGTCGGAAGTAAAGATAATCACGGTGTTACTAGCGAGCCCGCGTTTCTCAAGTTCCGCTAAGATGCGACCGACTTCACGGTCTATGCCGGAAATCAGGCGGTAATAATTTTTCGCGCTAACCTCGTAATGTTCCGGGGTGTCAAAACGCCACAGCCAGCGGCGGTGTCCCTCGGAATTTTGAACGGACTTGGGCAGCTTTTCAAAATAATTGGTGTTGTCCGTCGCCGGCAATGGAATCATGATATCGGAGTAAAGCGGCAGGTCGCGGTCGTCAGGTTGGTATTGTTCGAGATGTGGCATGTCATCGCGCGCATGGGGTGCAGTGAAACTGATCGAGAGACAGAACGGCTGGTTGGTTGGCGTGCTGCCGAGAAATTCCAGCGCGTCCTCACCAAACTTTTTGGTTTCGTGAGTCCGGTTCGGATCTTTTGGATCGATGAAATATTTTCCGCCCTGACCGGGCACACCTTGCCAGTAATCGAACTTGTCCGTCATCGCTTTCACCGCTTGATCGTTGCCAACACCGAACTTGCCGATGAAGCCGGTGCGATAACCGTTTTGCCGCAACAGCGCCGGATACGTTTCTGCCCACTGTTCGCTCGTGAACGGCTTTGCGAAACCTTCAATCCCATGCCGCCGCATATACTGGCCGGTAAGAATGGAGGCCCGGCTGCAACAACAAATTGAAGTGGTGACAAAATGATTTTGAAACAACACTCCCTGCTGCGCCAACCGATCAATGTGCGGTGTCAGAATATTTGTGTCGCCCATGCAACCGAGCGTGTTCCAACGCTGATCGTCGGTGAGGATAAATAGAATGTTGGGACGGTTGGTTGGCGTAAAATCGGCTGCAAATAAATTCGCCGCTCCTAAAATTCCAGTGATCGTGACGGCAGCTGTGCTTAACTGCCGGTTTAAGGTCAATCTAACTTTCATGTTGTGCTTTCTTACTGTTCAACGCGAACGATCTAATTTCCTGAAACTGAATCGTCCGATCGCACTGGGTTTTTCCAGTTTGGCTATCGTAACACCCTCTTGTTGTCTTATTTCTTGTTGACTCCATATGCAAAGGCGAACCAGTCCAGCCAGCAAAACTGCTGCTTGCTCCCGGTGAATACAAGGCATAAGGAAACTTTCCCCGCAGCGTTCTTCAGCGGACAGGCCACGCTTTGGTAATTGTCCCACCCGCCGGTGTTGGCAACGCGAATGCGGCCGAGCAATCGACCGTCGGGCTTGCCTTCCCGCACTTCAACCACGCCGCCTTCCGGTCCCGCGCTTGCCACGGAGAGAGTCATCAGGCTGTTGGCCGGCAGATTCAACACGTTGGGATAATACAACTCGCTCCCTTGGGCCAGGCCCTGCACCTCGAAACCACCGGCGGGACATTCGCGCTGTTCAGCCTTTACGCACTTGAAATAATCTTCCGCCTCGATCCGAGGCTGCGCGGCATCATATTCGCCGACGCCAATCCGGTCAATGCGCACGGGTGACATCTCGCCGTTGTCTTTGTAGTGGACATAAGCCATGATCGAGTCGCGGTAAAAGTGAGTCCGGCCCGTCTGGCTTTGATCGTTACAGGCGTAGAACCATTGGTTGTTGAAGGTGAAGAAATTCCCGTGGCGATCGTGGTAAATATCACCCTTGCGGAACTCCAGGGTCACAGTCTCCGGTGTGATGACCGAACCTTTGTAGGCATAGGGACCATAGACGTTGGTGGACATCGCATAGAAGCTCGACCAGGACAAATAGTAGATGCCATTGCGTTTGTGCAGGGAGGGCTTGTCATCAGTCTTGCCCTCGCCATAGGGACCGAATTTCCGATCCAGTTTCACGGGCTGCGGCTTCTCTGCCAACGAGACCATGTCGTCGCCCAGTCGGACAATGAAGTAGTTAAAGGTGCCGTAAACCATGTAAGCCGCACCGTTGTCATCCATCAGGATGTCGCAATCGCGCTGTTGCGTGGGAGTCAACCGCAGCGGGACTAGGGGCTTGCCCAGCGGATCTTTCCACGGGCCTGCGGGCGAGTCGGCAGTCACCACGCCGATTTCCCGCGGTCCCGCCGAGAAATACCAGAAGTATTTGCCATTCTTCCTGACCCCAAAGGTTGCCCAGCAATCATCAAACGGCTTGCCGATAAATGTGTCCTCCGGCTTGAGCGTGCTCTCCAGCTTCCAGGTTACCAAATCAGATGAAGACCACACCCGCCAGTCCTTCATGCAAAAATGCTTGCTGTCGGGAGAAAAGTCATGGGTGGTGAACAGGTAGACGCGGCCGTCAAAAACAACCCCGTGGGGGTCAGTGAAATTTGGCCCGATTCCGGAATTAAGGGGATTCCCCGTGTATGCGCTGGACACGGTCATTGCGATGAGAAGAACGATTATGGATGGTATTAATCTCATGGTTTTTGGCCCATGTTTGGGATGCGGGCCATCGCCTCAAGATCCGCCGTGATGCCGGCCTTGATGAAATTGCCGCTCAACGGAAACCAATACACCCACGGTTGCGCTGAGGCGGGCGGATGCTGGAAACTGGTTGCCAACGGATCTGTGGGCGCGGCGAATACAGTGAGCGCCAAACCGAGTTGGCAAAGACACACGGACAAATGGATCTTCAAGGTGTTTGCTTTCATAAATTGGGTTACTTTTTTGCGGCATTCTTCACGACTTGCAGCGTCATCGGGCCAGCAAACCGGATGGCAGCAAGGGCGTTTCGGGTTTGAACAAACCGCCGCGCAGACTTCGGGTTTCAAACGTGTAACGACCAACCGGTAGGTTTCCCACGACCATTTTTTCACGCCGCGATATGGCACGTAAAAACTCCCGGAGGCCAGGCCGCCGAGCCAGTGAAAAAAGACGCCAAGAAACGGAATTGAAACCATGATATTGGTTTGGTTTTAGTTTGTTGGGCTTGCTTAAATTACCTTTCAAGGATTCCTTAATCTCGATGTCCGCCAGAAGGAATGTCCCGGCTGATAAAATGATAGCTGCCACTGCCCACTTCTATAACCGCCCGGCCTCCCTCCAGATTCAAAATGTTCACCGCTTTGGCATTTTCGAGCGCGATGCCCCCCTCGGTAATTTGGTTCACGCTACTGGCGGGCAAATATATGGTCGCCGTGCTGTTGGGCGGAATGATGATCCGCCAATCAAAGTTGCCCTTGGATCGCCGCCACGCGCTTTCGATGCGACCGAAGGGCGAGCGGTGCCAGGCCTCGACGAATTTCAAGTCACCCACCAGTTGCGGCTGCATGATGATGTGCTTGAATCCGGGCTGCGCAGGGTCGGACTTGATGCCGGCTAGATTTTCATAGAGCCAAATGACCCAATCGCCCACGAGCATGACGTGATTTCCAGAGTTCATGGCCGGATCAGCCGTGTCGCCGTTCCAAAGCTCCCAGATTGTCGTCGCGCCTTGTTCGACCATGTAACCCCAGCTCGGGTAGGTGGTATTGGTCGCAAAGCAGTAAGCGAGGTCAGCGCGTCCACCTTCAGTTAGCACGCGGTTGAGCCATTGGCCGCCGATCAATCCAGTGCCCACATGACCTTTGGATTCCAAGGAGATTTTATCCACCAAACGATTGAAAACCCGTTCACGTTCGGCGGAGGGAACCAGATTGAAAGCCAACGGAAGAACGCAAGCCGTCTGCGAACCGTTGTCATAGTAACCAGCCTGAGGGCTGTAGAGTTTCTCGTTGAAGGCCAACTTTAGTTGTTCTGCAAGTTGTCCGAACCGCTGTGCATCGGCTGGCTGATTCAGCAACTTCGCGTAAGCAGTCATCAGTTCCAAGCAATGGTAAAAGTAGCTGGTGGCGAGAATCTCCGGCGAGGTTTTGCGTGCCGGGTCTTTGGAGTGAATTAGTTTCGGATCTTCCGGCGGCACACACCAATCACCATATTTGTCTCTCCCGATGATGCCGTTGGTGATGAAGCCACTCATTCGGTCTATCCATTTCACCATGCTCGGATAATGCCGGGCCACGACGGAGGTATCCGCGTATTGATCGAGCAGTGTGCAAGGAATGATAACCGCGCTGCTCGGCCACGTGACATTGTCACTATAAAACGCCCAATACGGCGGACACACGTCGGAAATACTACCATTTCCTTTTTGCGCGTCGGCCATGTCTTGTTCCCATTTGCCGTAAAGCGCTGCAATATCGAACAGGTAAGACTCACCTTTCGATTCCTCTGAACGATCCCCGAGCCAACCTTGCCGCTCGTCACGCTGAGGACAGTCCGTTGGCATGCTACGATAATTGCCACGAACCCCCCAGACGACATTCTGATAAATGCGGTTGATCATCCCTTGGGAACAAGTGAAAACCCCCGCTGTCGCCAAGTCGTCATTGACCACGCAACCAGTCAGACTTGCAAGTGTCGGCTTGCCGGGAAAGCCGGTTATTTCCACATACCGAAAACCGTGATAAGTAAAACGCGGTTCGTAAACTTCGCGTCCACCCCCCTTGAGCGTGTAGATGTCCGTGGCTTGGGCGGTGCGCAGGTTGGCCAAATACAAGGAGCCGTCAGATTTTAGCCTTTCTGCATGGCGCAGCGATACGGAAGTGCCAGCTGGCCCGCGCACCTGCAGGCGACACCAACCGACCATGTTTTGTCCCAGATCGAAAACAAATACCCCAGGTTTGGGTTCGGTGAGGGCAACCGGCTTGATGGTCCCAGTCACGCGAATGGGTTCAATCATCTGTGCCGACAGTTGACCTCCCGGCGCTTTGACCACTTGTGCGGCCATCCATCGGGTGGCATCAAAACCAGCTTGCGCCCATCCGGGCATTTCGCGGCGGGCGTCGTATTCCTCGCCGTCGTATTCATTGTTGGCCTGGATCGGACCGTTATTGGTGATTTTCCACGAGTCATCGCTGACAATCAGTTGTTGAGATCCATCGGTGTATTCAACTTCCAATTGCAACAGCAACTTTGGAAAGTCGAATGGTTCTGTCTTTGCGGGCTTCCTGATCCGGGGCGCATAATAGCGTCCATTACCCAGAATGACACCGACAGCATTGTTGCCTGACCGAAGAAAATCCGTGACATCGTGCGTTATGTAAAACACCCGTTTGTTATAATCGGTCAATCCGGGCGAGAGCACCTCATTTCCCACCTTTTGGCCATTCAAATACAACTCGGAAAGTCCCAAACCAGAAAAATAAACCGTAGCCCGGCTGACTTGGCGCGATACGGTGAAATTTTTGCGCAGCCAACGCGCAGCCAACCTGCGGCTGAAGGCAGCATTGGTTGTGGCAAGTTTGTCCGGCAGCGACTCGGTAAGGCCGATCCAGTTTCCCTTCCAATCTTCCGGTTCAAGCAAGCCCATCGTCCAGCTTGCCACATCGCTCCAATGCGGCTTGTCAGCATTGTCCCAGACACAAACCTTCCAAAAGCATTGCTGGCGTGATATCAGTCGCTTGCCGGCATAGCTAACGCTGGCTGCCTGTTCACCAGCCACCTTCCCGGTATCCCATAAATCACCATTGTTTTGCTTAAGCAGCGCGAGGCTCGTCGCCACGAGGATTCGACTGGCCGTCTGTTTTGCGCCGCGTGCGGCTGACTGCTCGCACCAGGACAAACGCGGTTGGACTGCATCTATTCCCAGTGGGTCGGCGCGATATTCGCACCGCAATTCCACAGGCAATAACGCAGCATTCACGGTCGCAACCGCGAACCACGAGAGACTCGCGAAAAGAACAATGTTAAGCTTCAAGTTAGTTTGATTCATAAAGGTTTATTTACGGCAGGATAATTCGTCGCGTTCATATTGCTTCACCACTGCGAACCACGCGTCGCCGACGGGCACGCCCTGACTTTCGCAGTAATAATCCCAGACCGCGCCGAACGGCAGCGTCTTGGCTTCCTCCTGCAACGCGAGGCGCGTGGTGAAATCTCCGCCCGCTTCCGCCGTGCGGATAAGCGGCGTTTCCAGCAGCGCGATGAGCAGCGCGCGAATCATATTGCGCGTGCCGATGGTCCACGCGGCGACGCGGTTGATGCTCGCGTCAAAATAATCCAGCCCGATGTGAACGCGTTTTTCAAAGCCGTTCACCGCGATTTCGCGCGCGATGGCGAGCAAATCGTCATTCAAAATCACAACGTGGTCGCTGTCCCAGCGCACGCCGCGCGAGACGTGCAGCAGAATCTCCGGCATGAATTGCAGCACGCTGGAAATCTTGTCCGCGATGCCTTCGGTCGGATGATAATGGCCGGCGTCGAGCGTCAGCAATTTCTTGCGGCTGACGGCATAGCCCAGGTAAAACTCGTGTGAGCCGACTACAAAACTCTCGCTGCCTATGCCGAACAACTTCGGCTCCACGGCGTCGAGATTCAACTTCGGCGAAATCGCCTTTTTGAAAACGGCGTCCAACGATTCCGCCAGCCGCGCACGCGGCGCGACGCGATCCGCCGCCGTATCCTTCATGCCGTCGGGAATCCAGATGTTCGTCACGCAGGTTTTGCCGAGCGCTTTGCCCATCGCCGCACCGATTTCGCGGCTGCGGATGCAATGCTCGATCCAGAATTGACGAATGCCTTTGTCTACGTGCGACAGCGTGAAACCGTCCGCCGCCTTTGGATGCGAGAAACAGGTCGGGTTGAAATCCAGACCGAGGCCATTCTTCTTCGCCCAGGCAATCCAGTTGGCAAAATGTTTCGGTTCGATGGCGTCGCGATCCACTTTCTTGCCGCCGAACTCGCCGTAGAAAGCATGCAGGTTCAGACGATGCTTGCCGGGAATTAGTGAGAGCGTTTTGTCGAGGTCAGCGCGGAGTTCGTCCGGCGTGCGCGCCTTGCCGGGATAATTGCCGGTGACGGCGAGGCCGTTGCCCAACGCGCCGCCGCCGTTTTCAAAGCCGCCCACGTCGTCACCCTGCCAGCAGTGCAGCGAGACGGGGATTTGCGAAAGAGTTTTTAGTGCGCGCTCAACGTCCACACCAAGCGCGGCGTAGCGTTCCTCGGCTAACGTATATGCTTTTTCAACGGTCATCATAGAGTTTGGATTCATGGAATTTGGCGAATTGTGACTGGTCCAATCAGTCCCGCCGGCTGGAGCGGTGATTTCTTCTTCACGGTTGCCGCCGTGATTGAAGTGTAGCGCTGCTTGACAGGCAGTGCCGCGTCGCCGACCAAGCGGTTTTTCCACGTGTTGACGACATCCACTTCGAGCGAGTTTGCGCCGGGCTTCACCGCGGCAGAGATGTCGACGCGATATGGCGGCTGCCAGAGCGTGCCGAGTTCCCGACCATTCACCCGCACGACGGCGATGTCGTTGACTTTGCCGAGATCAAGAATCAATTCGGAGTGAGGAGCGCGGAGTGCGGAGCCGGAAATATCAAATGTCCGGCGATATGTAGCCTTGCCGGAAAAATACTTAATGCCTTCCTCGGACCGCTTCGTCCAGTCGGTGAGTTGATCAAACATGATTTTCTCGGGTGCGCCCCAACCGGGCGGGAAGTTCACCTCCCACGGTCCGGTGATTGCCATCGGTGCGGCGGTCGACACCGTCAGCGGGCGAGTGTGTCCATCGGCGAATTTCAGCTCGTAATCGCCAGCCTCACCTCCTTGCGCCGTGATCTGGCCAGTGGCGCTGCGCGTCAACTGTAGTGGAAATGCATCCGCGCCGGAATCTGACGGCGGCTGGATGGCTTCGGGCTTCATCCTCGTGCCGAGAATTTCCTCTCCATCATGCGTGACCGAGACGATGCGTTCGGATTTGGGCGCGGCCTTTTCGCGAAAGACCACAAACACGGAGCCAGCCGGACCGAAATTCAACGGCAGCCGCACCACGCCATCCGTCACGTCGTAAACCGGCGGGCGCTCGATGCGTCCGGAATCCGGCCACCATAGTTCCGGTGCTTTGTCGCCGGCCCGGAACACGGTGGTCGTCGTCAGGGATTCCGCTTTTGGATTGGCTACGAAATAAATGTCCGCGTCGGCGCTGTGCCGGTGCGTGAAACCAAGTTTCGCTGTAGTTTCAAAATCTGGTTTCAAACCCAACTCGACAAAAATGGCGTCGAGACTTTTGCCCCAGAAGACGCGCCCCTTGCCGAACCGATGTTCACCCGGCTGCTGCGCCTTGCCCCAGACTTCGCGGGCAAGTGTTTGCACTTCGATGTCGCACATCGGGAAATTTTCCAGGCTCGGCGAACGCGACGGCGGCGTGCCGATGACCGTGGCCCCGGCCTTCACCAGTTCGCGGATTTTTTTCAGCAACTCGGGCCGCATCGTTGCTGACTCCGGCAACACCAGCAGCCGATAGCTCATGCCGTCCGGCAGCACCAAGCGGCCAGCCTTCACCGCCAGCCGGTGCTCGATCACGTCGGCGTTGATGAAGTCATAGTCGAACCCCGGCGGCAAGGCCAGCTGTTGCGGACCGACCATTTTGGGCGCGTCCTCGCTGATGAAATACGCCACGTCCGCGACGTGCTTGCCGGTCTGCAACAGCACGGTGCAGCGGCGCAGATAGTCAATCCAAGCCTTCGACTGCTCGAACCAGGTGTTGTTGCGGTTGAACTCCGAACCGAAGCCGGCGTTGATGCCGGGCGGTTTATCGTCCGTCGGCTGGTGGATGTTCACGTGCAGCATGAATTGGTTGATGCCTTGGCAGAATGCCCAGTCACCGCGCGCTTTCAAGTCGCGAGGCGAGTTGATGAACGCCGGACCGCCCGTGAATGCCTCGGCCCACGTGACCGGCTTGCCGTAAATGTTCGCGGCGGAAGATGCGTCGCGTAATTCATACCGTCCGAGGTAACGCGCTCCTAGATAACCCGTGTCCCGCTGTTCCAGAAAATCACCGTCGGCCCAGAACTCACCGGCAATCTCGTCGCACGCGCCGCCATACTGTAAAAACTCCGCCGGAAAACCCCAGTGCCCATAATTCTCCAGCCACATTTTCATGCCGTGCTCATGACACAAGTCGCGCAACCCGCCCACGTAATCCTGCGCAATCCGGTCTGCAACCAAGCGACGTAAGTCCCAAAGAAAACGATCCGACTGATCCACGCTGCCGACAATGCGTCCCGTCATCACTGGCAAGAATGGCAGCGGATCGTAACCGTAGCGCTTCTGAAAATCCGCCCCGAAGCCGTCAGTCCAATTTTCAGGACCTTTTTCATAGCTGTCGGCCACGACGTGCTTCCACGATTTACGATCCGATGCTGGCAGCCGGCCCAGCAGATTGCCGACATAGGCGTCAAAGTGCGACCGCAACGGAACACGATTCATCTTGTCCACCTCAAATCCAGTCGCCTCCGGCGGTGCCGGGCCGTTCTTTGTGCCAGTCGGCGTCAGCGCCGTGCGCAATACAATCCAATCGCCCGCCGGCACGTCCCACCGCAATGTCCCGTCCGCCGCCATCAACTTGCTCAGATTGCGCACAGCATCCGGTTTGATTGTCAAACCAGACACATCCGGTTCGGCTTCGCCAGGCCAAGTATAAAAATCATAGCGCGGCTGGGCATACTGACAGACTTTTTGTAACGATTTCTCCGGGTAACATTCCACCCGCGCCGCTGGCGAGAGCTGGATGTCGCCGGGTTCACAGGCTCCGGAAAATTTCAAACGGATGAACCGCGCCGTGGTGGCCGGAAAGGTCGCCACAATCGGGGCGAACGGCACCGGACCGGCGCTCAAATCGAGTCTGTGCCGGTCAACTGTGAAATTTTTCACCGTCCGATACTGCCGTCCGTCCTCCGAATTCAGCAACTCGGCGGTGACATTCACCTCGTTGGTGAACAGCAACGTTAAACTTCGCGCCGTGAACGGCGACGGCATTTCGAAATTCACCAGCTTTGACGTGCGCGAGGAGATCTTCGCCACTTCGCCTTCGGCAGTTGGCGCGGGAAACGCTAGCACCGCGAGGTCCTGAAATTCGCCCGGCGGCAGCGGCAGTTTGCCCGCGAAATGTTGCGGCCCGTGCAGGCGCAATTCCGGCAGCGTGACGTAGCGCATCGCCTGCGACGGTTTCACCCACGGCCCGCCCGACTGGCTCCAGCCTGGCGAATTGAACACGCCGACATCCACGCCCAGCCGCGTGCCTTCGCGCACAGCGTGCTCGAGGTAACTCCACCATTCATCCGTGAGCGCCTTAGTCGTGCTGGTCGTCGGCGTGCCACTCTGCCCGCTAATGACGCCGATGTAACCTTCGCCGATGCCGACGCGCTTCATCGCTTCCATGTCGCGCGTGATGCCCTCCTTCGATATCTGGCCGTCCATCCAATACCAGTAGCAGCGCGGCTTGGTCTGATCGGGCGGGTTAGCAAAACTGGAATCCAGCGAGTTTGCCCGGACCGAAACGACAAGCGAAATCGCCGCGAGGGCGAACAGTATTAGTGCTGACTTCATAAATTAATGGTTCAGTTTCCAATCACCTCAACCCATTCTTCAATTTCCGCAGCCAAATTTGATGTCCGCGCGCATTCGGATGGCACACCTGCGACATCGTGCAACATGGCCACCGAACCGGCGCAGTTGCTCTGGCTATCGCACCTTCCGTCCCCAATTGGCGCAGGCACTCGCGCGAGTCTTTCCATATATTTTAAAATCCAAAAAAACCGCAGCCTTGGCGGTGCCAATGGTTGACTTGGAATACAAGAGCACTTTCTCGCAACCGGGAAAAAATTCAAGGAGACTCGTCTGGTAAGAATGGATGGCCAGATGAGGCTCTGAATTTACGGGGACCGCAGACAGAAGAACACATTCGTCCACGCGGGACTTGGGATGATAATCAGGTCCGTCACGTTCGCAGATCCGGGTATGCGAACCAGGCCTCTTTGAAATTCAGCCATTATTTTTTCAGCTCACGTTGAACCCGCTACCGAGAAATTTATTCATGTGTCCAGATGGCCATAAATTGGCATTGGGCTTACATCAATTGCCGCTCGCTGGAATTATCAATCATTAAAGTCACAATTCTGTAACAATGACGCGGGGATTGGCGGTGACAGCAGAATAGTTAAAACCAAGTAGTAGTAATGCTAGCAGGTTCATTTCTCGCAATGGGGACGGGCATGGGCACAGAGCCACATGGGGAATGCCCTTTCTTTTCGCAGCCGGCCAACGTCAAAACTTTTCTGGAAAATTTTTGAGCCGGAAAATCCGCAGGGAAACGGCGGGTGTCTATACGCCGGAATCTGCCAGCGCGATTTTATTTGGTAGGCTGAGAGTTGCGACTTGTCGCCAGGGCGCTCTGGGTGGAGGGCTCTGAAACTTTAAATCAATCAGAAGGACAGAACCGCTTGCGTCATAGGGACGGGGCGGCAAAGAGGACAGCGATGGCGGTGACGGCACAGATTGGCGCGGCGATTCCCAGGGTCCCGGCGATGGCGGGGCAATGGGAGGCGGTGTGCACGTTTCCCGGGGCATTGGCCACGCCCTCCGGCGGTTTTCTGGTGGAACTGGTCCTGCCGGACGGGAACCGGACGGACGCCGCAGCGCGAGCGTCCCTACCTCGGGAAGCGGAAAGGCTGAAATCCGGGGCGGGGCCACGCTATTGCATTCGCAAGGGTTTAGCGGGTTGGATTCTGATTTATGACTGGGAGGTGACGACGTTGCCGGATGACAAGGCGGTTTATTACGCCGCCCAGCTTTTGCTGGAACCGCCGCCGACGCCGATCCACGCCACGGTGCTGGACAATCTGGTGTTTGGTCATGCCTTGGTGGAAAACCAACGGAATCTGGGGCGGGATGATCAGGAGACTTTGGCGCGGCAGGGCCAGGTCCGGCGGGATTGGCTGGCGTATTACTTTCGGACGCTGATGATGTCCTTGGCCACGAATCTGGTTATTTCAGACCGGGACATTTTTCGACCGGGCAAACACAGGTCAAAATGGTCCCAGAGGTCGCTCCACCTAATTCCCAGTTGCTTGTTGTGTTGGTGGAGCAGGATTTGGAGGATTTGGGCAGCTTCTCGGTCAGTCAGAACTCGTTTACGTTCGTTCGCAGCTCTATGAACATCCTGGACCGACCAAACCAGTGCCATTTTCGATGTCCAAAATCGCTTTAGGATGGTTCGGGCTCGGTCTGGGTCTTGGAGGAGGGGCGTGAGCTTGCGAACCATTTGATCAATAAAATGGTGGTGCATAAGGGGACGGGTTACCCGACATATTTGTTGCGGTTGGCCGAACGGGAGTTGATTGATCGGGAACGCCGCGCCACCGAACGGCGGATTAAAGAAGCAAACTTCCCGGTGCTCAAGACCATCGAGACTTTTGACTTCGCCGCCCAAATCTCGATCAACGAACACTTGGTGCGGGAACTCCTGCGGGGCGAATACATCAGCAAACGCGAGAACCTTTTGCTGGTCGGCAACCCCGGCACCGGCAAAACACATCTGGCGACCGCGTTGGGCTTCGCCGCCTGTAGTCAGGGCAAACGTGTGCGCTTCATGACCACCACCGGACTGGTGACGCAGTTGCTAGAACAACGG
>Ga0214164_1000967_pt1 | contig 17438 bp, 18 predicted proteins | sample TroBogepilimnion_13_FD_153003 | JGI IMG/M metagenome (GOLD analysis project Ga0214164, IMG submission 153003) | Freshwater microbial communities from Trout Bog Lake, WI - Practice 03JUN2009 epilimnion v4 | ecosystem: Environmental > Aquatic > Freshwater > Lake > Epilimnion/Euphotic zone ...
CAGAGGCGTAAGTGAAGGCAGAGAATTTCGTTGTGCTCCAACATAGACCGTCCCGCCGCCGCTCAATGTGAACGCACTTGACGAGGTGAGTCCGTAGCTCGACAAATTTGATTGCGCTGTACTGCCGCCCTCTACATAAAGTCCACTCTGTGTTACAGCACTCTGCGTTTTATTATTCGCAATGTTACGAGTAAGCACCCCTACTGATATCTGCAAAATACTCAGCACAAGGACCATTAGCGGAATAAGAACTAAGGCACTCTCAACTGTCCCAGTTTGATCAGCAATACGAGCTCTGATTTTTCGGGACCACACTGAGGGAATCCTTTCACCGAAGTCTAGCCTCAAGATTCAAGCCTCAAGCTTCAAGCTTCAAGTATCGAACATCAATCATGGATTATCTAACACTGTTCATTGAATCGAGAGATCCTCTCAAGAGAGATTCAATTCGAGGAGCAGCGATCGTCCAGATGCCAGTCACAAGTCCCGTTGTCATGAGAACTACCAATACCCAACCAGGCACATCACCACGTTCATCGATGACTAGCTTCCTCACTCGCAGCGAGAAGTCATCTCGGAAATCTGATATGACCATGGCAAGTTTGAAAGTTGTTCTTTCGATTTTCAATTGCAGCATTTCAACTGTCGTCTCAATTTTTACTCGTTCACTTGTCACTCGATCACTTGTCACTCGATCAAACATTCCCCTCTCCTCTCTTACCGACATGTCACGCCTTCCTCTCTTCCATTTCTTAATGCTTTCCAAGATAGAACTAATACCTTTCTCATTTTTCTCCTTACTTTCCATACTTGTCCTCCCTCTTCTCGAGTGCCCTAATCGAGTTTCGCGTACTACCCTTCATTTCATTGCTCTGTGCCAAGCTTTGTGACAAGCTCTGTGCGATGCTCCGCGCATTCCCTAAGCCCCGCCCAACCCATTGCCTAGTGAGTAATACGACGGCCACAACGCAAAGAGAATCGAAATAGGCAGAATGAGAAAGACAATCGGAACCATGAGAGCAATCTCTGCCTTGCTCGCTCTATCTGAAATCAAAATCCTCTGAGCCTGCCGGACCTCTTCGACATGCCTGCCAACTACGTCGATTAGGGAGCTTCCTCGCTCAATCGATATCGCAAGCGAATCACAGAATCGGCGGATGATCGCTGAATCCACCTGTCGATTGAGGATATCGAGGGCCTGTGCAAGATTGAGTCCATTGCGCATCTCATCGACCAAAGGTCTCAGCAGAGAAATAAATTGCCCATCGCCTCTCTCGCTTATTCGAGCAAGCGCAGTCGATGGACTCATTCCACCACTAATCAAGATGGCGAAGAGTTCAACAATAAGGGGGAACTCGCTTTCGACCATCTCTCGTTCGCGATTTTTTATCCTGCGAAGTGAGAGCCCTTCAACCTTCTCATATATATCTGATCGAAATTCTTCAATACAAATGATGGAGAAATGGAGGAGGACTGGTGATACAACAAGTAGAGAGAGGAGAAAGTGCGAAATCTTCATCGGAAGATCCGTGGGACTTCTGGTAGTCGGCCAGCTCTACCCATCCATAGGTAAGCAGCAAAACTCATCACGACTCCGATGAGAAGCACAGTTACTCCACTTGCCGTAGAAAAGGCTCGGACGGTATTTGATTGAGTCGAGAGAATGAGGAGCAGGATCCATGGGGCTGCTGCCGCAATGAGGGCTGAATTTTTAATCCACCCATGCTTAGAGCGAATCTCTGAACGAAGAGCAACATCGCTCCGGATGAAATCACCGAGAGTGCGAAGTGTGATAGTTGTGTCCCGACTTCCTGTTCCCCGAGCGAAATTGAGAACTTCGCAGACTTGATCAGCTAGCGCATCATGAAATCTCTCTTTGATGACCTTAAAGACCTTTTCAAAGTCACCACTCTCTCGAAGAACGAGCTCACAAGCCTGAAAGGTGGATCTGGTTTGCGTCGGTCCACGCTGGGATAGATCGGCAAGTGTCTCCGCTAATGATAAGCCTGAGCGCAGGCCAGAGATTATGTGGTCGAGAATTTCAGGCCATAGTGCGGCCAGCTCTACTCGTTCGCGCTCGATTTTCCTCTTTCGCATGGAAATTGGCAGGCATCCGAGAGCTGCGGAGAAGGTAAGAGCGAGCAGAAGAGAATGAAGGAGCACCAGGCCTCCCAAAAAACCACCGACTACACAACCAATTATTTGGCGCTTACTTCCATTTACAAGAGCCACATAGTCGTGCCAAGCGATGACACTCTGTGAAGGCTGAAAGGTCCTCAATTTCTCGTCGCCCCCTGATAAGCCATGATTTTCCGTGGATTCGTTCTCTCTCGCACTCTTAATCGGCGCACTCTTAATCGGCGCACTCTTAATCGGCGCACTCTTAATCGGCGCACTCTTAATCGGCGCACTCTTTATAGATAATCTCATACCGCACTCATTTCAGTTGTGAACGTACTTCCTCGCTCAAAGATGCGAGCAGGATTGCCGAGCCCTTGTTTATATCGACCATTTACAAGAGTAAAAACCGGTTCGCTCTCAACGTGTCGATTCTCTACTCTTCCGGTGATAGTGAGCACCTCGACAACTTGTCGTGTTCGCGATGGAGTAATGGTCGTATGAATGACAAGATCTATCGAAGCGGCAACTATTGGTGCAATAAAATCATGTGAAATATTCTCTCCCGCTAGTAGCGGCAAGGTCTGCAACTTGGAGATGGCATCACGCGCAGAATTCGCATGGATAGTTGCCATTCCAGGGATTCCTGAATTAAGCGCAATGAGAAGATCGAGTGATTCAGCCTCCCGGATCTCACCAACAACGAGCTGCGACGGTCTCATACGCAAAGCTTCTTTGATCAATCTGCGTAATGGAATCTCACCTTCGCCTTGAAGATTTGCAGGGCGAGTTTGTAGTGCCACGCAATCCGAGACTTTGGGTTTCAATTCAAATACCTCTTCAATCGTAACTACGCGATTTCCAGATGGAACTGCACCGACGAGCGCATTAAGCAAAGTCGTCTTGCCCGCTTGCGTAGAGCCGCTCACCAAAATATTGAGCCCCGATGAAACTGCCGTCTCTAAGAATGTAGATATCTCGTTGCTCATTACTCCCATCGCAGCCAATTCGCTTAGCGATTTCCCACGGACGAGATGTTTTCTAATATTCACAGCCCAATGAGTCGCCGTTACTTCTGGAATCGCCACATGAAGACGACTTCCATCTGGCAGCCTGGCATCAACAAATGGATGGGAGAGGTCGAGGCGCCGCCCTCCCCACATCAGTAATCGCTCGACCAACTCCCTGACCTCCGCCGCACTCATGACAAGGGTTGTTAATTCACTGACCCCCGAGCGCGCGATAAAGATGCGGTGAGGCGAATTGATCCAGACCTCTTCAATGGTCGGATCCTCAATGAGCTCTGCGAGTTTCCCAAATTCAGACTTTCTCTCTTCATTCACGAGGGTAGATAACTCGCTCGACGACATTCAGTGGCCGTTCTTCCACAACTCTTGGCCGATACCCGTGAAATGTTCCACTCTAAGTTATCTATTGATCACCTAGGCGAGGAGAGAGGCTGGCCATGTAGATATCAGTTCCAAGTAGAATCATGCAATGGCGAGAATCAAATGGCGAGAATCAAATGGCGAGAATCAAATGGCGAGAATCAAATGCTGAGATCACGAGCCCGAACAATTGGCGGATTTTTCGCTGGTTTAGTGTTTCTGACTCTTCTCACTGCCTGTGGACCTAAAAATCCCGATCTCCGGCCTGAGGATTCAAAGCTGATCGATGGCATTTCACTCCTCATGAAAGATTTAGTAGCCAATCATCCCGATATCAAAAACTGGGACCAGAACGCGGTTGAGATTCAGATCCATAAGAAGCTTCCCGTCGGAATCGCAACGCCCGCCGGTTGGAAGTTAACATGGCCATCTGCCACCTCACATGAACTTCCCTACGTCTATGTTCCTTGGATGCTCACAGGAACTTATCCAAATCACTTTGCAGCTGAAAATGCCTCTTACACGGCAGGTTCACCAGTTCCCAGTTCAGTGGTCCAAGATCTCACGAAGCAACAACTTGGTGACGACCCATATTTCGCCGCGATTGTCGACGTCCGATATTCCGATAAAGATAAGAAGTGGATAATTTTCACCAGCGTCCCATATCTGCCTGTTACAGATAATGCATACGGATGGGCGACTGTGGTTAATGGGCGCTGGAAGGTAATCGACTTCGGTACTGCGCTTGTAGGTTGCGGAAAAGTTCCCGCTGAGGTTCAATCAGAGTTTGGTTTCGGTTGCCCGAATAATTAATCCTAGTTCGCGGCGCGGTTACAGAGGTTGTGTCTGTCTAATAAATGTCTCTTTGCAGCCTTCCATGCAGAAGTAGAGAGTTTCGCCAAGATATTTATAGGTTGCCGGTGCATCACTCTTTCGCACCTGCATGCCGCAAATTGGATCTTGTGCAAAATCTGAGATCTCATGTTTCGGAGGATTTTTGTAGAAGTAATAAATTACTCCAGCAACGGCCAACGCGAGGGTGTTGAGAATAGTCGTTGCATTCCAACCAAAATGCTTTCCGCTCATCATCGCAATTTTATGGGAGGGAACCTGGTGGATTAGGCGAAATACCCCTTCTGTCACCAATCCACTGAGACTCATGATCGACCAGAAGGCGAAAAGCATTTTTAAGGCGAGCCTCTTTCCATAATATTTTCGGTAGATCAATACAAGAGGAAGTGAGATGAGGTCGGCAAAGATAAATGCAATCACACCTCCGAATGTGATCCCAGATTTCCATAGAGCTGCCGCAAGAGGGACATTGCCTACCGAGCAGACGAAGGAGATCAGTGCGATGAATGGACCGATAAGAGCATTTTCAATAGCAGACCAGAAGCCATGACCCGTGAGAAAGAGAGTCTTCCAAAATGAGAGCGGAACGATAGTTGTGGCAAGGCCTGCAACAATAAAACCAACGATAAGTTCCACTCGTAGCATCGTGAAGTCGCCGATAGTGAAACCTGCAGAAGCACTCACCTTGGCTCGCCAGGGTTGACTGCTGCTGGCCTCTGTCATATCTGACGCTTTTTCCTCAACTCCAAAGTCAATATCGACTCCAGTTGCGTGGGTCTGAAAATCAGAAATTTTACTCTCTTCCTTGGTCAAGATAAGAGGCAGGAATAACTTCAAGAGGAGAATCATGACCGCTCCCCCAGCAAATTCCGCCAAGGCAAATTGCCATCCGAGCAGTAGCCAGAGAACTATTCCAAGTTCGATAACGAGATTAGTACTCGCAAACATAAAGACCATGGCAGCTGTGAAATCTGCACCCTTTTTATACAGCGAGTGCGCCAATGCGCTAGCCGCATATGAACATGAACTGCTAACCATGCCGAAGAACGAAGCACGTGCCACCGTAGATGAACGGTGGTCCCCCATGATTGCACTCATCTGTTTGCGAGTGACGAGCGCTTGCACAATCCCAGATAGTGCAAAACCAAAAATCAGGGCCCAGAAGGTCTCATAGAACATCCACCAGCCTTCAACGAAACCAGTTGTTAACCGATGCATCGCCCGCTCCTAACCCACGCTATTCATTGCGTAGTCCGAAGACTTCTTGCAGAACCTGCGCACTGAAAGTTCCATCATGATAGTGATGCACAAAATCATGACCCGCTCTTATCGCATCTGGCACAGGGAGCTCATGAAATTCCAAGGTAGGAACTCCTCCTTCCATCACAAGATGTTGCACCTGAATCATCGATCTCTCACGTAGAGCGGCTACTCGACGAACCTCGGCTTCCAGAGTTTCAGGGGTAATGTTGATGTGAGGCGGAGTTGGATGATGCGCATGTTTTTCGTCGATATAGGTCATCACTATTCGACCGGAAGCGATCGCCTCTAAGGCAAAGACACCAAAGAGACCTATGAATTGATCAATCACAAGATCAGATGAGGCGAGAATTTCAGGAATCTGCTCATGCTTCACCGCTCCATTTTCAATCCAATTTTTAAATTCGATGAGACCTTCGCCTGCAAGTTTTTCAAGGACTGGAACGATGAGATCAGAGGATTTCATCCAGGACCTACTTGGAATGTACAAGATTCGTAATTTTTCTCGGTTGAAGATTGGGTAGTTTTCAGCGACCGCTCTGAACTTTTCAAGATCGATGACCGCAGGAAGCCAGTGAGCATCTGGCACTTCTAAAAAGAGATCTGGAGTAGTGATGAAGCAAGGAATCTTCCGGGCCCTTAACTGCGGAATGAGGTTACGATTTATCTCTGAGCTCTTCTGCAGATCACGGGCTTCTTGTCGCAAATGAAGTGACTCAGCGGACTCTTTAGAGATGTCGATGGCTGGGAATTCACTGGTGCCTGTTCTCTCACCCATACTCTCTACTTCATGAAATGGTGAGTATGGATTGCGAATTGCATGGGCTAAGGGGTCTCGGATATCGCTGCCATGAAAGATGACTCCGACCTTCTTCCCCATTCCTTGCATAAGTACGGCATCATCAACGCTGTGTTGGGGGGCAAATCCTTGGCGGCCTTTTCGAAAAGCAAAAATAGGGCGCAAAGATTCAATAAGAACGATCCTCTTTGAGAAGAAGGCCTCTTGCAAAAGTGAGACTCTGGCTTCAACGTCATTCCGTTCCTGAGATGAAACTTCAAAGTCAGCGGTGAACCATTCCTGCGAAGGATTGGCCGAGATTCTCAGGGATTGCGACTTTCGCAGAGCGCCGACTCCTGAAGAAGCATTATTAAATGCTTTTGACCAGGCACTCGCTTGATTTGCCGAATTTACAGGCCCAATTAATACTCCGACATTTTTTCGGGTCGGAATCCAGAGAGAGGTGAGCGCTTGGCACCTCGCTCTGAGAATTAATCTCCATTCAAAGAGTCGTTCAGGTAAAGTCTCTCGAATATAGATCTTGAGCCAGCCCATGTCGTAATTATCTCGACAAAGCTGTACCTATTCATTCACGAGGTGAGTGATCACTGTCTCATGAAGATAGTCTTTCGAGCGCTCATGAAGCTTGCGGATCTGTAATTCAAGGCTAGCAACCGCCTTATCGAATGCAGCAAGGTCATTAAAACCATCGCCCTCGGCACGAAAGAATGGACCCGCGCCATGGGATGTCAGAGTGACGTGATGAGAGCTCTTCCCTCGACTCGGGTTTCCCTCATATCTGATCTCAACCTTCATCGCCTCAATGAGCACGTTAAATCGCTCAAGGGATTTCAATTTATCTGTCGCGATATCGCTGAAATCTTCGGCAAGTTGGGCATTGCGGGTATGGAGAACGATTTGCATGAGAACTCCTTCACTGAGAAACAGAGGTCCGATGACTTCTCTCCGCCAATCGGATGCTTTCACGGTACTCCTGCCCCACTCTCCCCACAAGAGGGGCGTCTCCTAACACCACCACGGAGGCGTTAGGAGATTCATTTGTTCGCCTTCTCTTAGAGTGCTTTTACAAGCCAGCGCGGACCCTCTTGATTGCACGCTTGCCCTTTGTTGACTTGCGAGATGCGTTGCGAGTTGTCTGACGAGCACCCTTCTTTCCGGCGGCAACCTTCTTCGCTGTCGTTGCCTTCTTCGCTGTCGTTGCCTTCTGCTCCGAAGTAGCACCCATGGCTTCTTGTGGTCCAACAACCGTGGCAGGAGCTACCTTCTCGGAAGTCGGTACGAATCCTGAAGCAGTTGCCTCCTGGAAAGGTGTAGCAACTGCTGCTGAAGATTCTGCGCTCTTTTTACTCTTTCTGCTTTTGGATATCGGTGCTGTGCTACCTGCAGCTGCATCAGAGCCCATTGGTGACGTATCGACAGGTTTAGCAGATGCAACCTTCCTGGTGCGAGCACCCTTACTCGCGACATAGTGATCAGCATTTACAGCGCCAGAAACCGCGGCAGATCCAGCGCCAGCGAATGCAACTTTCTTAGCAACTATGGAGCGACGTGTACGTGGAGTGGTTGAGCTCTTCTTCTTAGCGGCCATTCCTTTCTTAGCGGCCATTCCTTTCTTAGCGGCCATTCCTTTCTTAGCCACAGATACTTTCTTGCCCGCCACACTCTTGGCGCGTGCTGAACGAACTGTTGTCGCTTTCTTCGCAACAGCAGCTCTCTTGGCGCTCACACTCTTGGCACGTGCCGAACGAACCGATGCCGCTTTCTTTGCAACAGCAGCACGCTTTACTGCAACGGATTTACTCCGTGCGGCATTGACTCGTGACTTGATATCTGCAGTTGAAGCTTGTGAAGATTTCTTCAATGGCGCTGCATGGGCAGAGCTGAGATCGAAGAGTGCAGTCGGCAATGCGAGCGCTCCGATGAGCGCAGTAACAATGAGACCGCGTCGAACGAGGGTGCGGTTATTTGATTTCTGATTCACGGTAAGACCCTTTCTAAGTCATAACGGTGGGTCGGCGGTACGCCGAATGCGCCGATCTTGATGTAGGCAAGAAAAACGAGCGGGAAAAATTTGGGCTCATGGGTATAAAGCGCGCTTGTGGAAAGCCCGGCCCCTTATAACTAGACTCCTACCCCATGAGCACAATGGGATCGGCCGAGCGCAAGTCAGCTCGTAGCGGCGCCCCCGCTCCGCTCATCCAAGTCTTCGAGCCACATAAGGCTCAGACCCCGCCACTGATTCCCTATTTCAAAGAGTTCTGGGAACGTCGCGCCTTTGCACTCGAACTCGCTCGCTTCGCCGATAAGGCTGAATACCTCGAATCAAAACTTGGAAAGGCATGGTTGGTTCTCAACCCGCTCTTTCTCTCACTCGTCTATTTCTTACTCGTCACCGTTCTCCGTGGCGGAGCAAATAAGAACACCGGATTAAGCACACTCGCACATATCTTGATCGGCATCTTTATGTTCTACTTTGCGCAGAACATCATTAGCGATGGCGCACAATCCATCACTGCTGGTGGCCGTTTGATTCTCAATCAAGCTTTCCCACGAGCACTACTTCCATTCTCATCATCGGTTCGCGCCTTCGGACAATTTTGGCCAACTATTCCTACCTACTTTGCGGTCGTCTTGATTGGAAAGATCTTCTATCCAAAGACCCATATTCCGCTCGCCGATTGGAACTACCTGTGGGCGCCGTTGATTATTGCTGCGCTCGCAGTAACAGCCTTCGGCCTCTCGCTCATCTTCGCAGTTATGAATGTCTACTTCCGCGATACCAGCAAGCTCCTCACTTACACCACTCGCATCTGGCTCTATGGCTCACCAGTTCTCTGGAAGCCAGAGATGCTCCATGGCTGGCATCGAATCTTCATCTTTATCAACCCACTGGGACCAACACTTGCTGCGACCTACCATGTCTGGATTGATGGCGTGCGGCCATCAAATGCGGAATTCGTTGGCATGGGTGTCTGGGTCATCCTTGCAATGGCTCTCGGCACGTACTTCTTCACCTCACGCGAGCGAGATTTTGCGGTGCGCATCTAATGACATCTACGCCAGATTCAATGAAGCGCGAAGTTATCCGCCTGGGAACAAGCGTGCCATCTACAACAATGCTCGATGCCAAGGGCTATAACGGAAATATCCTTCTTCCAGATGATCTTGCAATTCGCATTGAAGATCTCTCAATTACTTACAAGATCAACGTCGATACGAAGAAGACGTTAAAGAATGCAGTGATGCGCGCCTCAAAGGGCGAGAAGGTTCGCATGCGCACAGTCGAGGCCGTTAAGCGAGTTTCACTTGATATTCCACATGGTTCAGTAGTCGGAATTGTCGGCGCAAATGGTGCCGGTAAATCAACACTGATGCGCTCTATTGCCGGCATCATGCCTCCCACAACTGGTCGCATCATCGTTAATGGCAAGATCTCGACTTTGCTAGCACTTGGCGTGGGCTTCAATCCCTCACTCTCGGGTCGCGACAACATCATCCTCGGTGGACTTGCTGCAGGACTTACCCGCGATGAGATCGAATCGAAGACTGATGAAATCGCAGCATTTGCTGATCTACCTGATGGCTTTATTGATATGCCAGTGCGCACATATTCATCAGGTATGTATGGTCGAGTCGCCTTTGCAGTATCGGTGAGCATGACCCCAGATATCTTGCTCCTCGATGAAGCGCTCTCTGCTGGCGATGCCGCATTTAAAGAGAAGTCATTCCTTCGCATGCGCGAACTTGTTCAAGAGGCGCGCACCATTGTGATCGTCTCACACGCCCTCGCAACAATCAGCGATCTCTGCGATACCGCGATCTGGATGCACAAGGGCCAAATCCTTGCCCATGGTGAACCAGGAAAAATTGTTGAGGAGTACTTGAAGTTCCTTGAAGTCGGCACTCTTCCTTCCAATCTCGAAGATATGTAAGTGGCTGCGCCAGATATCTCGATCATCTCATCGGGCGCCTCTCTCGCCGATGCTCGGTTACACCGCATCACCAATGCACTCATCCGCTCAGGTCTGAAAGTTGAAATTCTTGCTCCAGGCAATAGTGCGGATGCTCCTCGTGGTGCAACTATTCGAAACGTGAATCAAGGTAAGGGCTTTCAATGGCGCCTCCATCGCGCTTTCTATTCGCCATGGATGGCAGGCGGTCGCGTTATCTATTGCCTCGCACCTGAAGCTCAATTCACCAGTTGGGCGGCGAGCAAAGTTCGCGGGCGGATCTACTGCGCCGATATTTATGAAGATTACGTCACTCTCCTTCGGGATCGGAGTTGGGCAAAGAAGTTCTTGGGTATTCCTGGGTTTATGGGCTCACTTATCGCTAAGAGTGGCACCTTCTTTACTGCTCGAGCTTCGGTAACCACTGTTGCCGACGTACAGGTTCCACCCTTTAAAGCTAAGAATCGCATCGTCCTGCGAAATCTTCCCGATGCATCTCACCTGACTCAAAGTGGATCGCTCTCTAAGACTCCGCGCGCAATTTACATTGGCGATGTCCGAGAATCCCGTGGCCTCCATACGATGTTGCAATCAGCTGTGCTCGCACCGGATTGGCACTTCGATATCGTCGGTCCTATCTCTGATAACGATGCTGCGTGGATTCACCTGTGGTCGATATCAAATGAAGATGCCGCATCACGCGTCACCTTCCATGGCCGACTCTCTCCAGAAAAATCGTGGCACCTTGTTGCAGGTGCTTGGGTAGGCCTCTCGCTTCTTGAACCAACTCCAGCTTTTATCGCAGCGATTCCATCGAAGCTCTATGAATATATGGCAGTTGGCCTTGCGATTATTTCAACTCCACTTCCACGATCTGCAGAGTTGATTGCGCGATCTCGTGCTGGCGAGTTAGCTGATGGCCCAGAATCAGTTGCTCGCATTCTTAAGCAGTGGGCAGATCACCCGGCCGAGATAAAGGCAATTCGCAAGCGCGCTCTCGACTGGTCCCGTGAGAATCTCGATAGCGATACAGAGTATGGCGCGATGGTCAGTGCCATTCATTCGCTGATTCGTGCCTGAGATCTCCCGTTACACCGACTAGGTCTAGACTGCTCATATGAGTTCTGCACGTATCGTGGCATCAGCCGAGGTAGATCCCACTGCAACCATTGGTGATGGGTCATCCATCTGGCACTTAGTTCAAATCCGAAATGAAGCGAAGATCGGTGAAAACTGCATCGTCGGTCGCGGTGCCTATATTGGAACCGGTGTGGAGATCGGCGATAACTGCAAGATCCAGAATTATGCGCTCGTCTACGAGCCAGCAAAACTTGGTAATGGCGTCTTCATTGGACCAGCTGCTGTCCTCACCAATGATCAATTTCCTCGAGCAGTAAATCCTGATGGCAGCATCAAGAGCGCCTCAGATTGGGATGCCGTTGGCGTCACGATCGGCGATGGTGCATCTATTGGAGCCCGGGCGGTCTGTATCGCACCGGTCACGATCGGGGCCTGGGCGCTCGTCGCCGCCGGCGCGGTGGTAACGAAGGATGTTCCAGATTATGCACTTGTGGCGGGTGTCCCAGCGAAAAGAATCCGTTGGGTGGGTCGCGCAGGGGTACCTTTGGAGGCTATCGACGATAATCAGTTCCGTTGCCCGGTAACGGGCCAGCTCTATCGTGAAACCTCGAGCGAGCAGCTCGAACTTCAGGAGTAGTACTCCAGAAAAGGATCCACACACTCATGGGTTTGTTTAAGAAGAGCGCATCATCGCAATCAAGCAGTGGCGGCATCACCATGATCCCGGCGGCAAAGCCAATCATCGGCGATGAAGAGCGCGCTGCAGTCGATCGCGTCCTTCGCTCGGGCATGCTCGCACAAGGCCCTGAGGTAAAAGCTTTCGAAGAAGAGTTCTCGAAGCATGTTGAAGGTCGTCACTGCGTTGCCGTGAACTCAGGAACATCAGCGCTCCACCTGGGATTTATTGCAGCTGGTATTAAGGCGGGCGATGAAGTCATCGTTCCATCATTCTCCTTTGCTGCTACCGCCAACTCGGTTGCGCTCGCTGGGGGAACCCCGGTCTTCGCTGATATCGATCCACAGACATTTAATATGGATCCAGCCCACGTTGAATCGCTCATTACTCCGCGCACTAAAGCGATTATGCCGGTTCACCTATACGGACATATCGCCGCGATGGATCAATTCGAAGCGATCTGCAAGAAGCACAATCTCATTTTGATCGAAGACTCTGCGCAGGCCCACCTGGCAACTCTCAACGGACGACCAACTGGTGCCTGGGGCAGCGTCGCCTCTTTTAGCTTCTACCCAACGAAGAATATGACCGCCGGCGAAGGCGGAATGGTGACTACCGATAGCGCCGATATTGCGCGCATGCTTCGACTACTTCGGAACCAAGGTCAAGAAGTGATCTACCAGAATGAAGTTGTCGGTTTCAATAACCGCATGACTGATATCCATGCAGCAATCGGCCGCGTGCAACTTCGCAAGCTTCCAGGTTGGACCGCCACTCGTCAGAAGAATGCCGAATTCCTCACTGCCAACCTCAAGAACGTTGTCACACCATTCGTGGCTCCAGGCACAACACATGCCTATCACCAGTACACAATTCGCATCGAAGGTGAAGATGCTGCCAAGCGTGATCGCTTTATGGCGCAGATCCGCGAACGCGGTGTTGGTTGCGGCGTCTACTACCCAACACCGATCCACCGTCTTCCATCTTTCAAACTCCAACTCGATCTCCCTGAGACTGAAAAGGTCATCAAGGAGTGCGTATCGCTGCCTGTTCACCCATCACTATCCAACTCTGATCTCGAGAAGATCGTGACGGTCGTCAATGATGTGGCGGCCAAGCTCTAAAGAGCCCACGAGCAAGAGTTCAAAACAAGAAGAGATATTTCGTACAACAATCAACCAAGGAGAAATCGTGACGCAGAAGCTTCGAGCAGGGTTGGTCGGTCTTGGCATGATGGGCCGTCACCATGCACGTGTTCTCAGTTCGCTCGATGGCGTCGAACTCGTCGCAGTCTCCGATCCCATGGGAGATCCACATAACGTCGCTGGCGGTCGTCCCGTTCTCTCTTCCGTTAAAGAATTAATTGCAGCAGGTATTGATTATGCGATGGTTGCAGCTCCAACAGCCTTCCATGAAGATCTCGCCCTTGAATTAGCCGAAGCGGGAGTTCATGCACTGATTGAGAAGCCTCTTGCCGTTGATACACCTGCAGCGCAGCGCATTACCGCAGCATTTAAAGCAAAGAATCTCGTTGGAGCCGTTGGCCATATCGAGCGTTATAACCCCGCCCTTCAACAACTTCGCGCCCGCCTTGATGCTGGCGAACTCGGTAATGTCTATCAAATTGCAACTCGTCGCCAAGGGCCATTCCCGGCTCGTATCGCAGATGTCGGTGTCATTAAAGATCTTGCAACGCACGATATCGATCTCACCGCATGGGTTGCTCGCTCTGCCTATAAATCCGTATCAGCCCGTACTGCATTGAAATCTGGTCGCCCCCATGAGGATATGCTCGCTGCAGTTGGCGAACTCGAAAATGGAATCATCACCAACCACCTCGTGAACTGGTTAACTCCATTTAAAGAGCGCCTCACAATCGTGACTGGTGAGCGTGGAACATTTGTCGCTGATACCCTCACCGCTGATCTCACCTACTACGCCAATGCTTCGGTCAGCACTGAATGGGATTCAGTTGCTGCCTTCCGTGGCGTGAGTGAAGGTGATGTCATTCGCTATGCATTTGCCAAGCCAGAGCCACTTAAGACTGAGCATGAGGCCTTCCGCGATGCCGTCCTTGGAGTTCCAGGTGCAGTAGATCGCATTGTCACCATGGAGCAGGGCCTCGCAACAGTTGCAGTCGCCTCTGCCATGATTGACTCACATAATAAGAATGAAGTGATCACATTTAATCAGAATGGAAAGGCGAACTCCTCGCTATGAAGATTGCAGTAGTTGCCCTTGGCAAGATCGGACTCCCATTAGCCGTTCAATTTGCTAAGAAGGGTCATCACGTTATCGGTTGCGACGTCAATCAAAATACCGTTGATCTCGTTAACGCTGGCACTGAACCATTCCCAGGCGAGGCGCACCTCGATCACTATTTAAAAGAGGTTGTAGCGTCAGGCCACCTCACTGCAACAACAGATACCACCGCAGCAGTTGCCCAGAGCGATGCCGTCGTCGTGGTTGTGCCGCTCTTCGTCGATAATGATGGCGTCCCTGATTTTGGCTGGATGGATGATGCAACAGTAAAGATCGCTGCTGGTCTCAAGCCAGGAACGCTCGTCTCCTATGAAACCACTCTTCCCGTTGGTACAACTCGTACTCGTTTCGCACCGGCCCTCGAAAAGGGTTCTGGCCTCGTTGCTGGTAAAGATTTCTCACTTGTCTTCTCACCTGAGCGCGTACTTACAGGCCGCGTCTTCGCTGATCTCCGCAAATATCCAAAGCTTGTTGGCGGAATCGATGAGAAGAGCACTGCGCATGGCATTGAGTTCTACCAGGCAGTTCTTGATTTTGATGATCGCCCTGACCTCACTGAGCCAAATGGCGTCTGGAACCTTCTCACCGCTGAAGCTTCAGAGATGGCAAAGCTAGCCGAGACTACATATCGCGATGTCAATATTGCACTCGCTAACCAATTTGCAATCTTCGCAGAAGGTGCAAATATCGATATCGCCAAGGTAATCGCTGCATCGAATTCACAGCCTTACAGCCATATTCACCAACCCGGAATTGCTGTTGGTGGCCACTGCATTCCCATCTATCCACGCTTCTATCTCTGGAACGACCCAGAGGCGACTGTCGTTCGCGCTGCGCGCGAAGCAAATGCCGCGATGCCGGCTCATGCCGTCTCACTCTTAAAGAACGCACTCGGATCCCTTCAGGGTAAGAAGGTTGCAGTTCTCGGTATCTCATACCGTGGCGGCGTGAAAGAGTCAGCATTCTCCGGTGTCTTTGGAACAGTCGCTGCGCTCACTGCACAAGGCGCTGAGGTACTCGTGCATGATCCGATGTATACCGATGAAGAGTCAACTCGTTTAGGTTTCACGCCTTATCACCTTGGTGAGAGCGTCGATGGCCTCATTCTTCAAGCAGATCACAAGGAATATAAGCTCTTATCGTCTGCAAACTTCCCTGGTGTCGCAGCAGTTGTCGATGGTCGCCGCACCCTTGATCGCACTCAATTTGCTGGTGTTGATTTCCGAGTTATTGGCGCTCCTGCCAAACAATAATCGCAGAGCGATTATTGCGCCGAGATAATAAACGGCAGATGCTCTCGCTCTGCTGGGCTCACTTCAGCAACGCGATTATAAATTGCTAACAAATTCTCGGCCTGGCGCTCCCATGAGCGCTCATTGAGTACCTCATCGGTATAGGCAGTTTGGTACTTTGCCTTATTTGTGAGAACCGCTCTGACTGCTCGAACAAAGTCCTCTGTGTTCAGCGCTTCAAAGACTTCGCCATTGCCAAGGCGACGAACCTCTGCAGCCATCGTCTTCACATCACTGACAACGATTGGTAGGCGAGCCTGCATATATTCACCAAATTTTGTGATGAGTGAGATCTCGTGATTCAACTTATGATGAATCGGAATTAAACCGATATCACCAGTGCTGAGATAACTGACGAGCTCGGCATTAGGAACATAGGGAAGAACATGGAAGCGATCTGAGATATCGGCCGCCTGCGCGATAAATTCCTTCACTGAAGTGTTCTCTGGGTTGGCGATGAGTGCGCAATGCACGTCAGGCATCTTGCGGAGGCCCTCAATCACCGTTCCTATTCCACGTTGAGGTGCGACAGCGCCTGAGTAAACAATCAGTGGAAGATCTGAGGGGATTCCACAATCGTTTCGAAGGTTTCGCTTCGACGGCTGCTGGCCTTCGACAAGGGGATCATTCGCGACTATCTCGGGTTTACGATCACCCATCTTCAAATGCGCGATCAACAACTCTGACATTCCCTCACTTACTGAGAGCACCGATGCCGATTGAGCGGTGTAAGCAATCTCTTGTTCGGTATATGAACGCATCAATGGGGCCTTGAGGTGGGCAACTCCTGGGACATACTCATGAGCGTCATAGATGAGAGCAGAATTAACACCGATCTTCTTGAGCGCTGCAACGATCTCACCTGCGATTGGTAGCGCGGTGTAGTCGTGGGCATGGACGATCGCTGGCTTAAATTCACGAGCGAGCGGCATGATTGCCTTTACCGCTCTTCCCCAATTTGGAACTCCAGGCGTATATCCACCGAGGAAACGAGCTTGAAAGCGGCGCTGGTAATAGCGAAGTTTACGAAGAACTTTTGCGATGAAATCTTGCTTCAGTACAACTTTCAGTGGCAGGCGCTTAATTGTCGCATAACCAATAGTCAGCTCATCATTGTGAGTGAATGGAGTTGCGCCAGCGACGATGACATCCCAGCCAGCATTTCCGAGCGACCAAGCACACTTAAGAACACGCGAATCCTCAGTTACCGCATTGAGAACAATATGGAGCGTTCTTGGGCGTTCCGTGGAATTTGCATTATTTGTCATCATCAACTTTTCAGATTTTGAGGGTAATTGTTAAAGCGGAAGAAGAGCAACAACAATCGCGATTACAAGAGCGAGCGCTGCTGCTTGAGCAAAAATGAGAAGAGCTGTTTTGCGATCGCGAGCCCGATCTTCTGGCGATGCGACGCGAGCAAGGTCGCGAGACTTTCCAAAGTTGAAAGTTCCCATAAATCCAAATGCGAGACAGAATTTCTTACGACTCTGAACGAATCCCACACTAAAGACAAGAGCTGGAACGAAGATGCTCAATCGAGCGAGATGTGGTGCGTGAGTTCGGTGTAATGAGGCAATACCGAGAGCAACGAGTACAAGGCCAAGGATGGCAACTGTTTGACGCTTGCGAATTTCAGAAGGGCCAATATTGCAGACGCCTGCTACGTATTCAGTGCTTTCAGGTGTTGAGAAGTTACTCATCAAGGACCCGCTAGAGCGAGTGCTCCTCATCTTCCGAGAAGATCTCGTGGTCATCTTCGCC
>Ga0214164_1000968_pt1 | contig 17423 bp, 17 predicted proteins | sample TroBogepilimnion_13_FD_153003 | JGI IMG/M metagenome (GOLD analysis project Ga0214164, IMG submission 153003) | Freshwater microbial communities from Trout Bog Lake, WI - Practice 03JUN2009 epilimnion v4 | ecosystem: Environmental > Aquatic > Freshwater > Lake > Epilimnion/Euphotic zone ...
CCTTTGTGGTAAAATATTTCTTTAAACAGGTAAAAATAAATTGTGGTTTACCATAAAACTACAGATTGTTTCTATTTTTACCCGGTAATGGCTAAGAAAAAAACAGCAGAGGTAAAGAAAAAAAAATCATCGGGCTTCCGGCGGTTTTTCAGGTTGGTATTCCGGTTCATCCTGATCCTGTTTGTATCCTCACTGCTTTATGTGGTTTTGTGTAAGTGGGTATTGCCACCTGTTACTATGACCCAGCTGGGCGGGCTGTTTGGTGGCTATGGCCTCAAGCGTAGCTATGTGAGCTATGGCGATATTTCGCGCAATGTGAAGCTGGCGGCCATTGCCAGCGAAGACCAGTTGTTTCCGGAGCATGGCGGTTTCGACTGGAAGGCTATTGATAAAAGCCTCAACAATCCGCACCACAAAAAGCGCGTGCCTGCCGGTGGTGGGGCAAGTACCATCAGCCAGCAGGCGGCCAAGAATGTGTTTCTGTGGCAGGGCAGCGGGTGGGGCCGATATGTGCGCAAGGCCCCTGAGTTTTATTTCACCCAGCTCATAGAGTGGACGTGGGGCAAGCGCCGCATCATGGATGTGTACCTTAACGTGATAGAAATGGGCCCCGGCATTTTTGGTATTGAGGCTGCATCGCAAAAGTATTTCCACAAGCACGCCAAAAACCTGACCCGCGGCGAGGCTGCCATGATCATTGCCTGCCTGCCCAACCCCAAGGAATACACCGTAGTACCCATGAGCGCCAAGGTGCGCTGGCGCACCGCCCACATACTGGAGCAGATGGATAACCTGGAAGGCGATGAAGATGTGGAGGCGGTGATAAAGACGCCGTAACCAGAGCGCGCATGCTAAATAAACCTCTGACCTGGATTTTTGGGAGTTATTTTGTTCTATCTGATCCTAAGAAGAGTAATTTTTTTTTCTTGTATCGGCAAGTGATAAAATTATGATTTTGTTCATTTCAATCCGATAAAAAAGCCGGTTGTGCTTGGTTATTGAAAATCCTCTGGCTCCCTTTATTTTTAGGGAAGGGGCGCCCAATTGCGGATGTTTTTTGAGCGCATTTATTGCATCGTGTATTTTATCAATAAATTCGTCTGCAACTTTTTTGCCCCATTCTTTTTCCAAAAATGCCAATACATCAGATAACCTGTTGGTAAAGCGCTTTTTGAAAATTATTTTGTGCCCCACCTTGCAAATAGTTTGTTGAATTCTTCTTCTGAAATTGTATCTTTTTCAGCGGGTTCTTTTACCAATGATTCGAGTTCTTCCAGTTCCTCCCTACAGAGGCCATCAGTAATATCTTTGTTTTTGGTATGAAGATGGAATGACAAAGTATCTTCCAGCATTTCAATGGTCTGTTCATCATTTATATCAATGATCTGCTGAATCAGATTTGTACGCCGTGAGGTTAAGCTCATAACATTTGTTTGAATAAAGTTAGGAAATTTCTTCGGAAAATAGCTGATTTATGAATAGCAGCAATTTTTAAAATCAGGCTTTTAACTTTCGTAAAAAAACAATTTCCTTATTCCAACAATTAATTTTTAACTTACCTCCTGATTGCTTTTTGAATTGATACGCTCTACCTGCATAGCCGTGCGCGAAAAGTTTTTTAAATTTGTATAATGCCACCAAAAAATACTACCAGACATATTGCTGTTGCCGGCAACATCGGCTCCGGAAAAACTACATTAACCGGCCTGCTGGCCAAACAATTTAAGTGGCAGCCACATTACGAGGATGTAGACCACAACCCCTACCTGGTAGACTTTTATGAGGATATGCCCCGCTGGTCTTTTAATCTGCAGATATACTTTCTCAACCACCGTATCAAGAACCTGATTGATATCCGTGGTGGCAAAGAAACTGTTATTCAGGACCGCACCATTTATGAAGATGCCTGCATCTTTGCCCCCAACCTGTTTGATATGGGGCTGATGACCAAGAGGGATTTTGAAAATTATACATCATTCTTCGAAAACCTCAAAGCCCTTATACAGCCGCCCGATCTGCTGATTTATCTCAAAGCATCCATTCCCGCACTGGTCGATCAGATACAGAAACGTGGCAGGGATTATGAAGAAAACATAAGGCTCGACTACCTGAAACGCCTCAATGGCTTTTACAATAAGTGGATTGATAATTATAAAGACGGCCCGCTGCTGGTAATAGATGTAGACAACTGCAACTTTGCTGATAAGGAAGAAGACCTGGCCGATGTAGTGAATAAAATAGATGCCCAGTTGCATGGGTTGTTCAGCAAGAAATAATAGATTTATTAGTTCCCAAGATTTGCCACACCTCCGAGGTGTGGCAAATCTATGCTATATATATACAACGCCACCCACATTATCCACCTTATGCCAGTTTTCAACCAGATATATTCCCGTTTAATGCACTGCTTTAATTCTGCAAAAAAGCAGTAGGTTTATGTATATTTACTGGTAATGAAAAATTTGCTGCTGCTTCTCTTTGTTGGTTTGTTGATTTGCCCGGCCTGCAAATTGCAATCAGAACAATACTTAATTCGAGGAATAGCTAAAGCTAACCAGCATCAATACAAAAGAGCAATTGCAAACTTCACCAAGGCTATAAAAATAAATCCTGATTATCGTTTGGCCTATATAAAAAGAGGAAATGCCAGATGTGAATTGAAAGACCTTCAGGGTGGAATAGCGGATTACACCAAGGCAATTGAAATTGAGCCTCATGATTCCGGTAGTTATTATAACCGAGGTATAACAAAAAGTGAATTACAGGATTATAAAGGAGCTATTGCAGACTATGATAAAGCAATTGAAATCGCACCACGATTTAAAAATGCCTATGATAACAGAGGAAATGCAAAAGGTCAATTAGAGGATTATGCAGGAGCAATTGCAGATTATACCAAGGCAATTGAAATTAACCCGGATGATGCTGATACTCTTATTAACAATGGAAATTCAGATAGTGAATTGAAAGATTATCAGGCTGCCGATAAGGATTTTAACAGAGCTATTCAGGTAAAGAATTACATAGTTTATGATAGCAGAGGATTTGCAAAAAATGAATTGCAGGATACTAAGGGGGCAATAGCAGATTATAACAAAGCGATTCAGATTAACCCTTTCTATGCCCTGGCTTACTATAATAGAGGTAATGTAAAAACTAAATTGCAGGATTACCAGGGTGCAATAACTGATTTTAGCAAGGCAATAGAGCTTAACCCGATTGATACTGAAAGTTATATTAACAGAGGATTAGCCAAATATGAATTAAAGGATTATCAAGGCGCAATTGCAGATTATAGTAAGGCCATTGAAATCAACCCTTTCTATGCGCTGGCTTACTACAACAGAGGAGTTGTAAAAGATGATTTGCATGATTATCAAGGCTCGATTGCCGACTATAATAAGGCTTTAGAGATAAACCCAAACGATTCTGATTTATATAGTGGTAGCAGAGATAATGCAAAAGATAATTTGAAGAATAACTTAGGCGCGATAGCTGACTTTCTCAAATTCAAATCTGGTGAAACGAATACTACTGATACAGTTCCAGCCAGCTACAAAATCCAAACTGACTCATCCGTTATTGAAGTAAACTATTATCAGGATTATAATTCTAAGAGAGAATTTAACAGGCTTAAAGATAAAGACATAACCTATTTTAAGGACTATTATTTGGATACAAAGATTTTACGGGAAGAAGGTGCGTTCACAGATAAATCAAGCGTTGGCATATGGAAATTGTACTCTACAGTTGGCAAGATTCAATGCATAACTGACCATGATAAAGGAACAATTTCGGTTTTTGATGAAAATTATATCCCTTTTTATTCATTAAAAATGAAAATGAAACAAAAAGCCGATAGCCTGGTAAAATCAATTTATAGTAATGATTTCTTCAACAAGCACGTAATTTTCAGTTTTGATGGTTCTCTATTGTTTACTCCAAATACATGGGAAAGTTGGACGGAGGCACCCAAACAATTTATGATGCGCTACAAAATAAAATACGATGAATCTCATATTTACAAGGATTTGATCGAATTTGAATTGGATTCTAATGGAAATTTCCTGCCCAATAATTTTGAAGAGGTTTATGGTTTTGAAGAGCTTCCTGGTGCTACAGTAAAAACTTTTAAATTGGATTACAGCACTGCAATTCAAATTGCAAAGCAAAATGGATTGATTGAAACTGATTCAACAAAAGCAAATGCATTTTTACGTTGGGAATGTAGTAAACAGCCAAAGATATATAATGGTAATTATAGGTATTATGTTATTCAAAAAAACAGAACTAAATTCATAACTGATAAAGAACAAGGCAGCGAAACCAAAACCGACTTTTTTAATGTTTGGGTATTCAATCCATGGTCAGGGGAGTTGATTCAACAAAAACAAATGAAACAAATTAAATTCCACGAAAATTTTGGTGGTTATTCCACCGGACTTCTTGATATAAAATGAAATGTTTCCTGCTTATGGTCTTCTCCGGAAGACCATAATAGTAGGTAGTCAATCTATTTCAGTACGGTGCAAGATTATTTTGAAGCATTTTTGAAGGATAATTGATTCTAACTCTTTCAGTTTTTATGGTTTCTAATACTGATTTACCGATATTGCACCAGTTATTATAGAGAACCATGCGATCGCTAAAATTTCTTCTTGCTTCTGTTTTTTTATTGCTGCCCGCAAGTTTATTTGCCGGGGTGCTGAAGGGCAAGGTAGTCGATGATAAAGGCGAAAGACTGCCCTTTGCCACAGTATACATTGAAGGCACTACCACCGGCGTTAATGCCAATGGCAATGGTGATTATGAGCTCACTGTGGCTCCCGGCCTCTATAAAGTTATATGCCAGTATATTGGCTACCAGCAAACTACTTTTAATCTTTCCGTTACCGGAAATGAAACCATTGAGCATAAGTTTGTATTAAAGGGCCAGAACCTGGAAATGAAAGAAGTAGTCATTCACTCCAATGCCGAGGACCCTGCTTACGAAATTATAAGAAATGCCATTAAGCGACGGGAGTTTCATCTGAAGCAGGTACAGTCTTTCCAGACAGATATTTACCTCAAAGGGGGCATGAGATCGAGAAAAATGCCCAAAAAGTTCATGGGGCAAAAGACAACTGATGAAACTGATATAGTAGACAGCATGGGCAGGGGAGTACTGTTTTTGAGCGAGGAAGATGCTACCTATTATACTCAGGGCAAGAAAAAGAAAACGGTGATTCATTCAGTACATCAGAGTGGTAGTCCCAACGGGCTCGGTTTTTCAAGGTTTCCAAGCGTCATGACTTTTTATGAAAATGATATCAATGTTTTTGGTGGCGAGTCAAGGGGTTTTATTTCGCCGGTTAGCGACAATGCTTTATTTTACTATAAGTACAAGCTCGTAGGGCAATTTGAAGAGCAGGGCCACACTGTTTATAAAATTCAGGTAACCCCAAAGAGGGCTTATGAGCCATGCTTTACCGGTGAAATTTATATCGTTGACCAGGACTGGGCAATTCATAGCCTTAATATGACACTTGCCAAGAAGAGCGGCATGGATATTGTGGATACGCTGAAAGTAGACCAGTTATTTCTGCCGTTGCACAAAGACACCTGGGTCATCAAGAGCCAGGTGCTTTACTTTACTGTTAATCTGCTGGGCTTCGATGTTACGGCAAGCGGCGTTACGGTGTATAATAACCAGAAAGTAAATGAACCGATTCCCGACTCCGTATTTGCAGACAGGATCATCAGCGCTTACGATAAAACAGCTAATAAAAAAGACACTTCCTACTGGAAGGATAACAGGCCTATACCACTGGAAAAAGATGAATCAAAGGATTTTATAGCCAAAGACAGCCTCAGGCTTAAGATAACAAGCCCTGAATTTGTTGATTCCATGCGCCGTAAGGGAAATCGTTTCAAACCATTAGGTTTTCTGTTTGGCGGCTATTCTTACAGTACAAAAAAGAATAAAAATATTTTCAGTATCAATTCAGTTCTTATAGGCCTGGGAAGCGATAATATGCTGAATTTCAATACAATTGAAGGGTTTAATCTGGCTCCTAAAATAAGCTGGCGGCATATGATTGATACCGGCAAATACCTGCATGCAGAGTCAGTTTACCGCTATGGGTTCAGCAATACTCATTTTGATGTGGCAGGCAGGCTATACTATGTTTCCAGAGACAGAGCATTTCTGAACAGGGCCTGGACTATCGGGATAGAAGGCGGGAAATATGTTTTTCAATATAATTCTGAGAATCCTGTTCTTCCCTTTTTTAATACTTATACTGCTTTGTTTTATCGCGATAACGACCTCAAGCTTTATGAGCGTTATGAGGCAACAGCCTATTTAGGCCGCAACTACGGCAACGGTTTAAACTGGTATATAAAACCTTCTTACCAGCAACGGCTGCCATTAAATAATACCTCCTACTACAGCATTTGGCCAGGTAGCCTCAGTGATGAAAAATCAAATAGCCCCGATTGGTTATTGAAAGCGGCAACTGCATGGCAAAAGAGCGATGCAGCGCTTATTACAGCTTCACTTTCTTTTAAACCGGGGTATACCTACACACAATATCCCGACTATAAAGTGGCCAATGGCAGCGACTGGCCCACCTTCAGGTTGTTTTATGAAAAAGGCATTCCCGGTATCATCAACAGTGTCTCCAATTTTGATAAATGGCGGTTCTCAGTACAGGATGAGTTTAGTATGAAACTGATAGGACTGATTAAATATAATTTTGCTGTTGGCGGTTTCCTTAACAGTGCCTATGTTTCTGTGCCTGATCTGATGAATTTATATGGAAACAGAGGCATAGGTTATGCTTCACCTTACCTGCAGAGTTTTCAGTTTGCACAATACTATGAGTTCAGTAATAAAGAGCCCGTTTACGGAGAAGCCCATCTGGAATATCATTTGAAAGGATTGCTGAGCAATAAGATCCCCTTGTTGCGGCAGGCTAGATACTATCTGCTGTTTGGCGGCAATGCGTTTTATGCCACTGGCACAGATTACTATACAGAGGCTTTTGTAGGACTTGAAAATATTGGTTACAAACTGGGCAGGGTGCTTAGAGTTGATTTTGTTCAGTCGTGGGACAGCCATAACGGGCATAATTCAGGTATAAGGTTTGGCTTGGGTTTGCCAGGTATGCCTGCCTACAAAACCTATCCTTTGCATGGAGAATGGTAGCTGATTGCTGGATATCGATCTCACAGTGATTGTGTTTGGAAGTTATGATTTCAGGTTGGGTAGTAAAAAAATAATTTAATGTAGTATATTTATTGCGGCATTGTTTTTGCTGAGTTAAATTCATCTCTTATGAGGATCATTTCCTTGCTTTTATTACTGGTTTTATATCAGGGCGCCCATGCTCAGGATTTTTGCAACCTGCTTAAAAAGGAGGTGTCTCCGGATCATACTATTTATGATTATTCTTCACCTTTCGACCCCAATGAACCACCTGCGGTGCGTGTTTCCAGGAGCTATGGCACCAACCCTGATTATGCTACAGATAATTTTTTTGTTATTTTTCAGATGACAAATCCGTTAGAGTCTATCTATAAGAAAACAGATACAGGAGAGATCGAAAAGGAGGAAGTGAAACTGGTAGTTGAGTTTGAGGATAAATCGAAGTATATAGATGATACTATTAAAATAACACACGATTTTACCAATGACCGTATGAACGCCATCCGTACAGTTTTTTACTCGCTGAATGAAAAATCAATAAAAGAATTTGCAGCAAAAAAAATAACGAAATTCAGTCTTGCAGGCTATGAACAAGCTGTTCCGGCCGATAGCGCCAATGCCATTCAGCATTACGTGCAGTGCCTTAAAGATGTTAAGAAAGATTAGCACTTCCATCCACACGTATCTTCAAGCTAACATGGAACCAATATTTTACTATCTTTGAGTGCCATGGATATTACCCATCTGCTGATATATATATTAGGATGTATTCTGCTTATCGGTTTTTTTGCAGGAACCGAAATTGCTTTTATATCGGCCAATAAGCTGAATATAGAGTTGCGCAAAAAGCAAGGTAAGTTCTCGGGCCAGATACTGGCCCGCTTTATGGATAATCCGTCTGAGTTTATTGGTACCAGCCTGGTTGGGGTTAATGTATTTGTGGTTATATATGGCCTACTTGCATCCACTCTTACCACCGATTTATTGCATCATTATCACATAATTATTACCGGTGAAAAGCCATCTGACCCATGGATGATGCAACCTTTTTATTCCATATCGGAATATACAAAACTGGCAGTCGATACATTTCTTGCTACGCTGGTTATCCTTATTTTTGCTGAGTTCCTTCCAAAAGCAATCTTCAGATCAAAAGCAGAAACCGTACTCACCATATTCAGTGTTCCCATGCTTTTTATGTACTGGATATTTTACCCGGTTGCCAAAATATTTGTATCCATTTCTGAGTTTATTCTCAAGTACCTTTTTAATGTCCGTATCCGGGAGAAGAAACAAATTTTTAACCGGGTAGATCTTGAATTATTGGTAAAGCAGACAATGCATGGACATGAAAATGAAACCAGCGAAGTAAATGCGGAATTATTTGAAAATGCACTGTACCTGGTAAATGTGCGCATCCGTAAGTGCATGGTGCCCCGTAATGAAATTGAAGCAATAGATGCGTCATCTGATCTGGCGCAGACCAGGAAGAAATTTATAGATACAAAATTATCGAAGATCATTGTTTATGAAGAAAACATTGATAATATTATAGGGTATATCCATCACCTGGATCTTAACCGCCGCCCGGCATCACTAAAAGAGATTCTGCATACCATTACCCCTGTGCCCGAAGCTATGAGCGCTGTAGACCTGATGAACAGGTTTACAAAAGAGCGCAAGAGTATTGCATGGGTCATAGATGAATTTGGCGGCACGGCGGGCATTGTTACTATGGAGGATGTGCTGGAAGAGATTTTTGGCGATATCAATGATGAGTATGACGAGCAAGAATTTGTAGAGAAACAACTGTCTGAGAATGAATATATTTTCTCCGGCAGGCTGGAACTGGATTACCTGAATGAAAAATACGGTTTTGTTTTCCCTACCGATGAGTCTGAAACCTTATCGGGCTATATCATTACAGAGCACGATACTATACCCAAAATCAAAGAAAGGATTCTGCTGGGTAAGTATGAATTTGATGTGTTGCTGGTAACAGATACCCGTATAGAAACGGTGAAAATGAAGATATTGAAGTAAGACCCCCGGCCCCTGAAGGGGAGTGCGTTGAACTTAAGAGCTCAGCAAATGGAATGGTATTGGGATTATTCAATTCGATCGAGTGAAATTGTAATTTAATAATTCTGGATTTTGAATTTAAAACACAAAGAAAATGATACAACGCCCGTTTAATCTCAGCAAATGGATAGAGGATAACCGCCATTTATTAAAACCACCAGTAGGTAACCAATGTGTGTATAAAGATGCCGGCGACTTTATAGTAATGATAGTAGGAGGACCGAACAGCCGTAAGGATTTTCATTACAATGAAGGGGAAGAATTGTTTTACCAGCTGGAAGGCGATGTAGTGGTACGGATTCAGGAAGATGGAAAAATAGTGGATATACCTATTATGCAGGGAGATATGTTTCTGCTGCCGGGGCGCACACCTCATTCACCTCAGAGAGGTGCAAATACTGTAGGGCTGGTGCTTGAAATAAAGCGTAAAACGCAGGAAATGGATGGCTTTATGTGGTTTTGCGAAAACTGCCACGAAAAGCTGTATGAGGAGTTTGCCCATATCAGCGATATTGTGACCCAGTTACCACCGATCATGCAGCGGTTTTATGATGATGAGCATAAGCGCACCTGCAAAAAATGCGGGGCTGTGATGCAGCCGCCGCGTTAGGGATTGGGGATTTGGGGATTTGGAATTTCATCTTTTCTTCATACCTGGATACTTCATTTTCAAGCCCTTTAGTGTATGCTGAATAGTCCTGGCCACCAGGTATGATTTATACCAGTTCTGGTCGGATGGGATAATATGCCAGGGCGCGGCGTTGCAGTGTTCAAATACATCTTCGTAATATTTCATGTAGGTGTCCCATAGTTTGGATTCTTTGAAATCTTCCGGGCTGTATTTCCACATCTTTTCCGGCTTTCTCAGTCGCTCATCCAGCCGCTCCAGCTGTTCTTTATGCGATACGTGCAGGTAGAATTTCAGGATGTGAGTATCATTATGGTTGATGAGCAGCTGTTCAAAATCATTGATGGCTTTCATTCTTTTTTTTGCAGTTTCATCATCTATCAGCCCATGCACCCTGGTTATCAGTACATCTTCATATTGCGACCGGTTGAAAATCTGGATCATGCCCTTTGCCGGGGCCTGCTTATGAATCCGCCAAAGAAAATCGTGCGACAATTCTTCTTTGGTAGGCTCTTTAAATGAGCTTACATTAACGCCTTGCGGATTCATGCTGGTAAAAACATCGCGGGTCAGGCCATCCTTACCACTGGCGTCCATGCCCTGTATGACTATGAGTAAACTGAATTTACCTTCGGCATAAAGCAGGTTCTGCAGTTCATCAAGGTCCTTGAGAATTTTGCCCAGGGCATTTTTTGTTTTTGTTTTATCTACTCCTGCGGGAGCCTTTGTGTCAATATCCTTAAGTTTCATACACAAATAAGTAAATGAAATCCTGGCTAAGTGGTTTCAGCCAGGTATTTCTGAATTTTGTTACTTTAAAGGTATTGAATTTATACCGCTCAATAATAGCAGATACCAGAATAGGTTGGTGTAAAGCTTAAATGCGTTCAATCAGCACTGAACTACTGCTTGGATTTCAAAAATTTGTCCAGGTCGTCCTGGTAATTTTTATAGCTGAATTTAGAATCCAGGCTGCCATAAGCATCTTTATCTACAGTAATTGAGTAAGCCCATTCTGCAAACTCCTCTTTGCTGCTTTCAAAGCTCAGCCAGTCCATCATAGTTGACACCTGGCTGGTTGTAATTTGCTCATCCTTCAGCTCCCCTTTCAGAAAAGTAGTTTTCTCGGTATCCGTTTTTTTAGCTGCTACATTCGTTTTCAACTGATCAATTTTAGCATCGGTGAGCGAGCCGGTAACCGGTGGGGCAGGTTGCCTGTAATTATCGTTTCGCTGGTTATTATTATTCTGGTTGTAGCCATTATTCTGATAATTACCATTCTTCTGCCGGCTATTAATTTCCTGGTTATAATTGTTCCTGTTGTTGTCCTGGTTGCCCGGGTTATTCATTCCATTAGAATAAGGTGCTGGTCGGTTGGCGTTGAATGTATTGAAATCCATTTCTGTAATCTCCCTGTTGCGACTGATCGGGTCATAGGACAGTATAGAAACCATTCCTTCCGATGTTCTTACATTCCCCTCATATATTATCTCCTCGCGGCCTCTGCCACGTCTGTTATTCATCAGGCAGTATATCTGCACCCTGTGACGGCCGGGAGGCAGATCGCCAACAGTAACTGATGTGCCCCGCTTATTAAAATAGCGCCCATCCACAGCCACATTAAACGGTGAATTATCGCTCAATCTTACTTTTATTGATGACTGGGCATGCGCATAGTTGATTCCACATACTATAATTATCAAAACGGTCACTAAATTTTTCATAAACCTGTTTTTTTATTTTTAATCCTCAATTGTAATGCCAATATAGTTAATAAAAACCAGTATAAAATTTTTTAACAAGGAAGTAACAGGGCGCACAATATGCCTGCCGATATCGCTGCGTTCAGCGATTCAGCCCCTCCCTTACCGGGTATTGTTACCTTATTTGTAGCCATTTTCAATACAGATTCAGATATTCCTTTCGATTCGTTACCTATTATCAGAACCCCCGCTTCCATTCGTTTCATACCATAAACCGGTTCTCCTCCCAGGGTAGCTGCTATCTTAGGTAATGATATAGACTGTAAAAATGGCACGAGGTTTGATTCGTAAACAGAAACCCTTAAATGGCTGCCCATTGCACTCTGAACAACTTTGGGATTATATTGATCAACACAACCAGGGGAACAAATAACATTGCTTATGCCAAACCAGTCTGCTATGCGAATGATAGTGCCCAGGTTTCCGGGGTCCTGTATGTCATCGAGCGCTATATACCATTCATTGCGGATGGGTATTGCTGTTGATTCCGGTATAGGGATTACCAGCAATACCTGGTTAGGTGTTTGTAAAGTAGTTAATGTTGCCAGTTCCGATTCCTTTACCTCAAAGTATTTTGCCTCCGGATGTTTTGCCAGCAGATTTGAATGCAAGGATATCCACTCAGTGGTACCTATAACCATTTCTATAGCCTTATTTGATAATAGCCATTCTGTGGCCAGCTTTTCACCTGATGCTTTAAATGCTTTAGCCTCATTTCGGATTTTTCGCTCTGTTAACGACTTAATATACTTAATTTGCGCCTTGGTCAACATACTGCAAAACTAGACTAATTGTAGTAACCTGATAAATGAATTATAAATTATTGCATAATGCTAAATCTGTTATAATCATCCTCTTTTTGGGGATATTGCTGCTGGCTGAAAGTTGTAATACATTCAGGCATTTAAGCAATGACCAATTCCTTTTGAGGAAGAATACAGTTATTTTCAATACCCAAAGCAAAATAACCGGCAAGGGAGAAATAAAAGATAATCTCAACAAATTAATTGCTCAGAAACCAAATTCCAGGTTTCTGCGTGTGCCGGTAAAGTTATTATTGTTCAACAGGCATTATTACAGATTGCATAACCGGGCTATTGATTCTTTACCGGCATCAGGAGAACGCCCGGTCATTTTTGATACCTCATTGGTAATGCGCTCAGTCAGGAATATGAAAGATTACCTCTACACACAGGGGTTTTTCTATGCAAAAATCAATGAAAAACTGAAAATAAAGCACAGGAAGGAATATGTAACTTACAACATAACCGCGGGTAAAAATTACAAAATCAACAAGGTTAATTACTTTATAGGAGACAGTGTTATTGCTAACCTTGTAAGGGACCATGAAGAAGAATCAATTCTGCAGCCTGGCCTGGATTTTAAATACAATATGATGGTTGATGAAAGAAGCCGCATAACCGCTCTGCTGAGAAATAATGGATACTATAAATTTACCCAGGAAAATATAAATTTCTACAATGGAATTGATACCGTTGACAAGTCTCAATTTCAAAATGCCGAAAGCCCGTTTAAGGGTATTGTAAATTACGAATCAGAGCATAAAAACGGACATCAGCAATCAACTGTTGACCTGGATATGTATATACAGATTGTTGATGATTCTGAAGCCTTTAAAAAGTTCAGAATTGGCTCGGTCTGCATTTATCCCGATTTTAAATCGCTTGCCGACCTGACAGATTCTGCAATGAATAAGGATACAATCGGGTCTGTATGTTTCAGGTATCACAACAAATTCGTTCATAATCATGTGCTTTATGACCATATATATCTTGATCCCGGCAATGTTTATTCGCAGGCCGATTATGATAAAACTATATCTAAACTGACGGAATTAGGCATTTTCCAATACCCCAAAATAATACCTTATGAAAACAGGTCAGGTCAGGACTCAATTGATTACGATATATTTCTGAGCAAAAGCAAAAAACATGACTTAAGTACAAACTATGAATTATCAACCGGTTCTACTTATTCCCTGGGCAATTCATTAAGTTTTAATTTCAGGGACAGGAATTTATTGAAAGGGGCTAACCTGCTGACAATTAGTGTGAATGGCGGTCTGGAAACCTCTTACAATGATAATACCGGCAAAAACATTTTTGAGCATTTCAGTCTTATTACCAAGTATTATGGCGTAAATGCAAGCATTGATTTTCCGAAATTCCTGGCCCCGGTTGCATCCACTTTATTCGACAATAGCAGCTTACCGCATACTATTATAGAAGGTGGTGAAAATGTGATGGACCGCGTTGGCCTTTTTACTCTGCTGAATACAAGCGCTAAATTTACTTATAGCTGGCACCAGTCACAAAACATTATCTGGACGTTTTCACCTGCCTTTGTGAACATAATTCATGTTCCGGTTGAAACGCCTTATTTTATTGATTCTTTTCTGGATAAAAATATCTATTTAAAAAACAGCTATAAGGAAAATTTTATTGAAGGGGAGAATATTTCTTTTACGTTTGATAATATGATTAAAAAGCGCAACAGAAATTATTCATTTATCAAGCTGTCAATAGAAGAAGCTGGTGGAATTCTTGGGGGGCTTAATCAGTTAGGTGCGGCGCTGAATGACCTTTATAAGATACAATATGCCCAGTATACCAAATTTGATTTTGATGCCCGGCATTATTTTACTTTTGGCCATGATATGGTGGCTATGCGTTTTTATGGCGGAGTAGGCATACCCTATGGCCAGTCGGATGCTTTACCTTATATCAAGCAATATTTTGCCGGAGGGCCTTACAGCTTAAGAGGATGGAGGATACGAACACTTGGGCCGGGAAGTTATTTTGACAACAACCCTAATTCAAGCCAGGTAGATCTTACCGGCGATATAAAGCTGGAGTATAATGCTGAATACCGTTTCCCCATTGCTCCGCTTTACGGAGATGCCATAAAGATGAACGGCGCTTTCTTTATGGATGCCGGTAATATCTGGCTGGCACGGTCTGACCCCAATAACCCCGGTGGGAATTTTACATTCAATACGCTTGGGCAGGATATTGCCGCAGATATAGGGGTTGGTACCCGGTTCGACATTGAATCTTTTCTTACACTTCGTGTAGATGTGGCCATGCCGGTTAAGAAGCCCTATATTCTAACCAATAGTGGCTGGGTATTCGACCAGATCTCACCTAACGACCCAACCTGGCGCGCCAACAATATCATTTTCAATATTTCAATTGGCTATCCGTTCTGATTTTAGCAGGGGAAAGTATGCAGTATTGTCTTCTCAGTTTATTTTACAATGACCAGTTTTAATCCCTTGCCCAGAAAGGCAGTACTGTCGGGCATAGGTACATTTGATTTTCCCTGAAAACGAACCACCATTACATTATCTATAAAAACAGTATCTCCGGCTTTTGTACGGTCATAAATGGAGGCAGAAATTATTGATCTCAGCGTATCTCCGTTACAATGTTCGGTCAGGTATTCAGGTGTTACCATCAGATTGCCTACTTCATCTTCATAAAGATTCCTTTCCACATAAGTAAAATCAAAACTTACCACTTTGTACTTTTTACCGGTTGAATCGTGCGAAGTCAGCCCTTGTTTTAATAAATTATCCAGGTTGCTTTTTGTGATATTACCATAGCAATATTCAGAATGCCCCAGATATACATTGGGCCTGAATATTTTTTTAGCAGGTTTTTGTTCAGAGCCGGCCTTAGCTTGCTGGCCTGCAAGGTTTAAAACCGGTATTATAAAAATAACAAGCACTAAATATGGAATAATCCTGTTCATACCAACCAAAAATAAAAAAATAATTCTATTACGCCTATTTTTAAACAGATTAGTATCCCCATAGCCGGCTTATCGGGGGATAAAAAAACCTTTTTACCTGAACTTATGTATAAATCAGGCCCGATAAATTGTTTGCCAATTGCTAACCCCCTATATTAGCGTTTCAATTTTACCACAGCTCATGAATTCAGCAGCACTTGATTATATCCCTCAGCGCGCCCCCTTCTTTTTGATAGATGATGTGATATATGCCGAAGGCGATATTACTCGTACAACTCTTGCCATTAAGGAGGATAATCTTTTTATAGTTGACGGCCACTTTACCGAGCCCGGATTAATTGAAAATATGGCACAGACAGCAGGTGCCGGCACAGGCTACAGGGCTATTAAAGGAAATAAACCCAAACCAATGGGGTATATAGCTGCGCTCAAAAACATCAACATATATTCTCTGCCGGCCCTTGGTGATACTATAACAACTGAAGCTGTTTTTTTGCAGGCTTTACTTAACTTTCACCTGGTAAAAGGAAAGGTTATGGTGGGCGACCAAGAAATTGCCAACTGTGAGTTTAAAATTTTCGTTACTCCAGATCCGCAGTTGAATAAAGCATAACAGGCTGCCGGATAAGCTTCTATTTTAATATCGCTGTAAGGCTATAGTGATTTACCAGTTATGGTGGTTGATGAGCGCATCAATCTGCCCTGGTCCATTTAGTGGTTCTTCCAAACAGTGAAAAGCCCACATAACCCCTTACATCAAGCTGGTTGCCGTTGATTGTCATTTTGCAACTGTAGGTTTTGCCATTTTTGGGGTCATAAATCTTGCCGTCCTGGTAGCCATGTTCGCCATCCTTCACAAATCCAGTCAAAACCACCAACCCTAATTCCGGTTCATTTCTTCTTTTTTCATCCGGGTTGTTGATATCTGTTTTGGGTTTTCCGTCACGATCGGGCTCTTTGAGCCATATAATTTTACCATAAAATTTATTATCCGTGCCTTTATAAACCTGTATTTTACCGGTTTTTTCTTCATTGTACCATATGTGTTCAATCTGGTCGGCCTGAGCCCAGGAAGAGAAGCGTGAGCCAAGGAGTGTAAGCAGCAATAAAATTATCCTGAAAGATTTGTTGATTGCCATACTGTCTTTTTTAAATAAATATAGCAAAAACCTTGCCAATAGCAAAAATATTAAGGGAACAAAGAGGGTTTCGGTATTATGAAAATAACAGGCACACACGGTTAGATCAAACCATAAAACAGAATCATAGCCACACCAATGCCGAAAAATTTTATACTGAAATCTATAAGTTAGTTAGCATCTTTAAGAGAGCTCACCCCTGATACAGACTGCGTTATTGCCGGATGGCCTTTATACTTTATTTTACTGGCACCACTTACTTCTGCATCCAATTTCTGAGTTGCAGTAACTTCGCCGTTTCCAGCGCCCGATACAGAAATCTTAGTTGCCAGGGTTTGCAGCGGGAATGCCTTCACATTACTTGCGCCGCTTACTTCATAGCTGGCATTTTTTACCGAACCACCATTAACCGTTATATTGCCTGCACCCGAAATATCAACAGATAAATCATCCACATTTGCACTGTCCATTTTAACCGAACTTGCGCCTGAAACATCAATTTTAAATTCCTTGCCGGTCAGATTTCCGTGAATATCGGCATTGGCTGCGCCTGTCATAGTTAAAAGTGTAATAGCAGGCATGGTAATTGTCAGGGTCAATCCGTTATAATCCACAGCCCATGTACCATCCAGATCATTGTATACTTTGAGTTCATTATTTTCGACCTTTGTTTTAATATGCCCGATTATATTTTCATAGCCAGCAATCACTATTCCTGGTTGGGCTCCCTCCTTCATATTGATGATCACTTTTGTGCTTATATCTACATCCACTGCATTGAACGGGGCTACTGCGGGAGTTATTTCCCCCTTAGCGCCTTCTCCTCTTAATACATTGACTTTGCATGC
>Ga0214164_1000971_pt1 | contig 17402 bp, 15 predicted proteins | sample TroBogepilimnion_13_FD_153003 | JGI IMG/M metagenome (GOLD analysis project Ga0214164, IMG submission 153003) | Freshwater microbial communities from Trout Bog Lake, WI - Practice 03JUN2009 epilimnion v4 | ecosystem: Environmental > Aquatic > Freshwater > Lake > Epilimnion/Euphotic zone ...
AACGAGGATAAAATTTTCACGCTTCCATTTTTTCCAACAGAACCTGCAAATCTGTAATCAGCAAGTCTATTTTATTTAGTTGCTTTTTTTGTTTGGTTTTTCTCATTACGATCATAATGCCGAAGATATAAACGGTTGTAATTAATGGCGCCCCGATCCTGAATGCCAGTGAGCCTCCGGTAGTTACATCCTGCATATACAACATCAGTGCAGCCCATAACAAAACTGAATAAAACCAGCCAAAATGCGTTATCGTTTTTCGCCGCCAATGCAGTTTTTTCAGGGATTGGTATATGTATTCCTTACTGTTAAGGGTGGGGTCATTTTTTTTGAGTGCATATCCCTTCCAGAGCACCCAAAGGTAGACCAGCAACAAAACAGACATGAATAACAGGCTGCCACCGAAAAACAAGGAATGCCCCTGATGGAACGATTTATAAACCCAGCCGAAATTGATAATTGCTGCGATGAAACCCAGTGTGGTAAAAATATTGCTAAGCAAAACACTCCGTTGCTGTTTTTGCCATTGGTCGGTAAGTCCGGCATTTATAGATTGCCAGTTTTCGGGCATCTTTATTGGCTGAGCCTGCCAGTTTTTCTGCAGTTCATCAAAGTCCATCACGCATAATTTTGATTTTCCATTAACTTCAATAATTTCGTTTTTATACGGGCAATCCTGACACCAATGTTATTGGTATTGCTACCGGTAATCTCTGCTATTTCTTTATAGCTCAGGTCTTCGAGCACGAGGGATATAATAATGCGGTCGTGTTCTTCGAGCTGATTGATGGCATTGGTCAGTTGGGTAAGCTGAGATTCTTTTTCCTTAGCAGCCGTTTGTGGTTCATCTGCAATTTCAGCACGTTCGGGCAACTCATTGAAGCGGGTTTTCTTATGTTGGGCATTGTAAGTGATTGCTGTGTTTACCGCTATACGGTATATCCATGTACTGATCTTTGCAGCACCCTTGTAACTATCCAGGCTTTTCCATATTTGCAGTAATATCTCCTGGTACAGATCATCTACATGCGATTTGTTGTACAGGTATGCTTTGCAGATACGGTAAATACCTGCGCTGTTATCCCGAACCATTTCATTGAATATGTTTTTCTGCTGTTGCAACTGTTCCGTTTTGTTCCGGGTATTTATTTCAGGAAGGTGTCCAGTTCTGCAAAATACCACTCAGGCGCATCAAACATAATAAAATGCCGGGCTTTGTCGGCAGAAACATGCACTTTGCAATTGGTGCATGCCTTGTACTGATCGGAATAGGTTTCCACCACTGATTCGCGTGTAAAACCGGGGTATTCAGGCATTTTACAAAAGGCGGCTAATACAATTACCGGTACCTGGATGTTGCTGATCTGCTTACGTATATCGCCGCCCAACATTTCGGACATAGTATAGGCCATTGTTCTCCGGTCGGACTGAGCTCCCCAGGTTGCTATTTTGTTCCAGTAGGTGGAGTCGCGGCACAGGAATTTGGCGGTATTGTATTGGTTGGTTTTAAGGGCTTCATCATCCATGCTGTTATACATAGCCAGCATTTTTTGTGCCTTGCTTTCGCTGAAAGTATCGGGGGCATTAGGATTTTGTGCACCGGCGAAAAATGGCATTGCATCTACTACAAAGATTTTCGCCAGATGGTCTTTCATTTCGGATGCCAGGTAAAGTGAAAGATACCCGCCAATGGAATGACCCACCAGTATGACATCATTTAGGTGATTGTCATTAATATATTCGATGATTTGTTTTCTTACCCGCTCTAAATAGGGCCCGTTTGGCAGGGCAGGGACTCCGGCATAACCAGCTAAAGTGAGCACATGACATTGGTATTTGCCGGCCAGATGGGCGATAGTTGCATCCCACTCATCTCCGCCGCAGGTGGCTCCGGGTATGAATATTATTGGCTGTCCATTGCCGGTTACTTTTACCTGAAAGGCATCATGTGTTGTAGGGGCCGCAAATGCAATTGTTGTGAAAAAGATATAGGCAACGATGAATGTTGCGTACTTAAAGAATATCCTGACCATATAAATTGTTTATTACTTTAGTAGGGTAAATGATCATTTTATTACACTATACCGGAGAATTATTTTAAAATGTTTTTCGTAAATTTGTATAAAGAGTATTTGTTATGTCAGCTACAGAAATTTTGCGCGAAGATGTAAAGGAATTGGTAGACCATGCGGGGGATAAGGCTCTGCGAATGGTGAAGGTGATATTGGAAAAACAGCAGGGGGAAGAAGATGATGATGATATTGCGGATGAGCAGTGGGAAGATATGCCAGAAGAATTACAGGTTTTGTTGACTGAAGCTATTAAGCAATGTGAAGAAGGCAAAGTAATTCCACATGAGCAGGTAATCGAAAAATACAGCAAATGGTTTCAGAAATAAACTGGTCATATCGAGCGGAAATTTCGTTTGAGGAGGCTCTTACTTATGTGGCAGAAAAATTTTCCGAAAAGGATGCCAGGCGATTTTATGATTTGACTATGCAAAGATTACATAGGATGCAATCAAATCCCCGTCTCGGAAGAAAAGTTGGTAAACAAATAAATTTTCGCAAGACAATTATAAACAAAAGAATCACTCTTTATTTTCAGTACAAGCCCCGTAAAAAGGAAATTGAATTATTGTTGTTCTGGAATACCTTACAAAATCCGAAAAGATTGCGATTTTAAGAGTATTAAACGGAACTCTTTAAATATTTCTCCCTCACAAAATAAGCAACTAACCCACTCCCGATAATCACCAAAGCCCCCAGAATAAACTTGGGGTCATTGCTGAAAAAAATAAACATCCAGATCAGAATACTCAAAATTGCGGGTACTGGGAATAGTGGCATTTTGAAAGGCCGTTCATCCTGTGGCTTGCGGTAATGCCATACAATCAGGCCCACCGACTGGGATACAAACTGAATAAGGATGCGCATCATAAGTATAGCGGTTATCACATCACCCAGGCGGAACAACAGACTGAAAATAAAACCCATGCCTCCGATTGCCAGCAGGGAGATGTGCGGGAATTTGTATTTGGGATGGACTCGCGCAAATATGCTGAAGAAGTCGCCATTGAGTGCTGCTGCATAGGGTATGCGGGAGTAGCCAAGTATGGCAGAGAACAGGGATGCCAATGCGATAATGAGGATCAGAAAAGTAGCTACCTGACCTACAAGGTGGCTGTTGTAAATTGTCTCGAAATAGAGGCTGGCTACAAACTCTGATTTGGCAACCGTTTCCCATGGCAGTACACCGAGGATCATGGTTTGCATGCCCAGGTAAAGGATGGCTATACCGGTGATAGAATAAATAATGGCGCGGGGAATATTGCGGGCAGGGTCTTTTATTTCTGCACCAAGGTGACAGACATTGTAATAGCCCAGGTAAGAATAAACAGCATTGAGTGAAGACCGGCCCAATGCAGCAAACAGCAGCAGGCTGCCATCAAAGCCTTCAAAGTGCCAGTTGAATGCCTGATGGGCATTGAAGTGGCCGAATCCTGAACCAATGAGCCAGAGGATAGTGCCACCTGTAATGATCCACAGCACAACCGATATCTTGCCTATGCTTTTGATATTGCGGTAGAGCAGCGCCACCAGCAAAATTACCAGTGTGCCGCTCACCATTTTCTTCTGGATATCGGTAAGGTGAATGAGGTAAGAAAAGTATTTCGAAAAGCCGATAGCGCCACTGGCAATAACAAGAGGTGCCTGGATAGTAGTTTGCCAGATAAACAAAAAGGACATAAGCTTACCCAGCTTCATATCTCCATACAGCTTGCGAAGAAATACATAGCTGCCACCAGCCTCCGGCCATTTAGCACCCAGCTCAGACCATACCATACCATCCATATAGGCCAGCAGAGCACCCAGCAGCCATGCAAATATGCTGCCCGGCCCATGCATCAGCCCTACAATGATGGACATGGTAACAAACGGCCCAATACCTACCATATCTATCATATTGATAGCTGTGGCCTGGCCGAGGGAGAGGCCCCGCTCTAGTTTATGTTCTTGGGTGGTGGTTGACATGAATTGCTACACAAATTATAAAATTGACTGAAGATAGTTTCAAAAGATTAGTTCCCAATAGCCCACATCTACCCACCGGCCCAGTTTCCAGCCTACTTCTGAGAACAAGCCAATTTTTTTAAACCCAAAGTTTTCATGCAGTTTAATACTGGTTTCGTTGGGTTGTGCTATCCCGCCTATTACGGCATGAATATTCAAATCCCTGAGTTCATTTATTAACTTGCTATAAAGTATCCTGCCAATACCTTTGCCAATATGGGTAGGCTGAAGATAAACTGATGATTCAACAGAATTGCGATAGGCGGATCTTGGCTTCCATGGGCCTGCATAAGCATATCCGATAATCAGGCCATTTTCCTCAAATACCAACCACGGGAAGCGGATTTGAACATCGGTAATACGCCGTTGCATTTCATCAGGTGAAACAGGCGCCTCCTCAAAAGTAACAACTGTATTCAACACATAGTAATTGTAGATTTCAGCTATTGCAGCGGCATCTTTATATGTGGCATTCCGAATCATTTTTCTATTGCGTTATACAATCTTTTTTAAGCTAACCAGCAAAAGGTTAATCCTGCTGCTTGTTTTTCAGGCTCATATCCACGGTCTTCCATTTATCTCCAACACTGAAGAGGATAAGATAGTTACCTGCAGGGCGCTTAAGGGTAATATCATAGCGCATACCAACCGTTTTAAAATCTGTTTTATAGTCTGGTGTCTCATAATTTACCGCCCCATGACCCTCATACCACCACCATGTGCCTCCATGATTTAATACTACCATCAATGTGGTATCGTTGATTACGGTAACATGTGCGCCGTTATAATCAGCGTTCATATTGTACGATGCCACATCGTAAATTGTATTAGGTACAGCCCTGCCGGTATATATTTCGAGCATACCCTTAAAAATGCCTTCCGGTTGTGCGCCTATCATGGGCGCGCCATTCATGTTTTCCGGGTTATTTAACAAGAGCACTGTTTTATTGCCACAATCAGGGAAATTCCGCAAAAGCTGGTTATTAATAGCATCAGATTGGATCCAGTAAGTATTTACCTGTATAGTAAAATAGAGGTTAAAATCTACATAAACACAAAAAAGCCCGATGATGATGTATTTGTTTTTTACGTACTTAGCCACTATCATTGCCAGGAGAATATAGACAAAGGCATCGGTAAAATAGGTGTATCTGTCGTAGAATACCTCCAGCGAAGAATCGGGGAAAGGGAGCGGGGTAAGGAAGGCAACATTAATTAAAGCGAGAATAAAAAAAAGAAATATAGCCTTGCCGTAATTGCTAATGGTATTGAAACGGGAGATAAAATAAACAAAGTAATAAACAATTAACCCGTAAAATATAATAATTACAAAGCCAGATCCGCACATTGCATACACCTTATCCTTCACCTCAGCCGAAAAATAACGACCTAGTAAAACGATATGGAAAAAGTATTTCGGAAGCTTCGTTAAATAATCAAGAGGCCCCTGATTTATTTCAATTTTGTGCGGGGTGAGATGCTTGTATCTTGCGAAAAGAGCGAGGAAGTATACAAACAGCAACAAGATCTGACCAATAACAAAAAACAGAATTGTTTTTTTGAATATCTTTTTTCCGATGCCCAATACAAAATGGTAGTATAAGGCTATGGCTAAAACCAAAAGGGGTATGATATAGAAAACCTCTAAAGTAAATACTGATAACGCAAACAGCACTAATGAACCGACGATGTAACCGGGGCGTGGCTTGTGCTGGTATTTTTGCACCCAATATAAAATAAGCAGTATAAATAAGAAACACTGCAGGTAATGATAATAAGCCCGGCATACCAATATCTCTGAGATATGAGGGGCAACAATGAAAAGCAATGCGCCAGCTAAGGCAATGACTCTGCTGTTGCCAACCCATGAATCAGACAGTATATTTTTGCTCAGCAGGAACAAAAGATATACATTCAGCGCGTGAATAGTGATATATAATAAGCCCCACATCCAGGGATTGAATCCCCATATTTTATAGAATATATAGTAATGAAGCGTGAGTACCTGATAAAAACTCTGATCCTGGGAATAAGTACGGTTGATGAAATCCCAAAAACCCTGGTGCTTCATATTGTAAAGAAACCCAACGCCATCTATCACCCAGCCCGCCCTGGCAGTAGCTATATAGATAACAAAAGTAAGCAACCAGAAAACCAGGAAGAACCATCTGGCACTGATACGGTTGATTACTGTTGTGGTTGAATTGTTCATTAATATTTATTTTCCCTTGTTTACAACAAAATTTATCAAAATTGATCACACCTTAGAGTCCAGTCTATTTTTTTCCATTTATCGCCTACCAGGTACAAAAGCAGGTATTGCCCTGCAGGATGCTTTAATGTCAGTTCATACCAATGGCCTGCATCTATCATATTCACTTTGTAGTATTCATTCTCATAGCTGAAAGCGCCCCTCATACCATACCACCACCAGGTAGCCCACTGATTCAGCGTTACGTGCAGCATACTGTCGTTGATCACCATTACATGCGCACCATCACCGGGACCAGTCATATTATACGATACTACTTCATACACTGGGTTGGTAATCTGCTGCACATTTTCAAGATTATACATTTGCTTAAATGAAAAATGCAGAAATGGGCCTACCATGGGTACTCCATTCATATTGGCAGGTACATTAAGCAGCAGAATAATTTTATTATCGGCTGCTACGGGAAAGTCGCTGATCAGTTTATTAATTATATGGCTGGAATGCCTCCAGTCGTTATTCTCCTTTAAGGTGAAATAAATATTAATAAAGGCATACATTGTCCAGATGGTTATTGCCAGTTCTCTGAATTTAATTTGGACCAGGAAAAAGGTTGTTATTAGATAAATAAAGGGTAGCATAAAATAGGTATATCTGTCGAACTGAACAGTCTGGATATCCGGAAACCAGACCGGGCAAACCATTGCCATGGCAAAGAGCATCCAGGTAGCCAGGAGTGTTGTGACTTTACCGCCCGGCTTGAAATATTTAAACCGGACCATGATGTAAATGCACAGAGCTGCAAATAACCCATAAACGAGTACTAATCCCTTTTTTGCAACTGCAAGATCATAGATGTGTTGCCGGAAATCCTGAGAGAAAAAACGGCCGAAAAAAACAATATGAAACAAATATAAAGGAGGCTTGCGCAAATATCCTGAGAGCGGCTGATTGGCCTCATCGCCCAGATCAGCCGCATAAGAACCTGCTGAAACACTGATTAACAGGATGTGTAACAACAGCATTATAATAACCGGAAGTAAAAAATACAGCAGTGATTTTTTGAAAACAGATTTGTTATATCCAAGCGCTACCCTGTAATACGCTATTAGTGTAAAAACAAATAAAGGCGTAAGGAAGTAGAATTCATCGGAGAGAACAGACAAGATGAACAGGATAGCTGAATACCAGGCGTACCTGGTCAACTGCGTAGTCTGGAACTTCTGTACCCACAGCAGTATACACAACAGGATAAGCATGGCCTGCAGATAATGGTAGGCTGCTTTCCAAAGCATAACCTCGGAAATATGCGGGCAAATACAGAACAGTATTACAGCACCTGCTGCGATAGTAATGCCATGCTTTGCACCTGAATCAGCGAACAATTTTGTGCACAATACAAACAGCAGTGTTGCATTGGCGGCCTGGAGTGATATAAACAGCATCAGCCACAACCAGACATTCATTCCGAACAAATGGTACAATAAATAATCAATACTCCGGGCAAACTGATAGCTGTTGCCCCTTGATTCTTTGGCATTGATAAAATCCAGGAATGAACCATGTATTACTTTCTGCAGGTGCTCTATGCTGTCGGATACCCAGCCACCATTCACCGCCGGAAGGTATAACAGGAACATCATCAGCCACAATGCTACAAATACATAAACCGGCTTCACACTGGCTTTGCCAGGCGAAAATGAAAATTTTGTGGGTGCAGCTGTATTCATTCTTCCGGCATTAATATTGCTGTTCATTTTTTTTCTTCATATTCACTGTTTTCCACTGATCTCCCTGCTGGAATAACAGTAAGTACTGATCGGCAGGGTGTTTCAGTTTTAAGTCAAACCAATGGCCCATGTCCTTCATTTCCAGCTTGTAATCTTCGTTTTCGTAACTGAAACCGCCATATTGCGCATACCACCACCATGTGCCCCACTGATTCAGGGTTACTGTAATTAAGCTGTCGTTGTGCACATAAACATGTGCTCCATCTTCCCTGGTAATCATGTTGTAGGCAGCCACATCATACATTTTGCCTGAATAATCTTTATTGACAAATAATTTATACAGCATTTTGAACTGGCTTTCTTTTTCCGCTCCGATCATGGGTATACCATTATAACATTCGGGCAGGTTCAGAAGCAGGACAGTTTTATTTCCCGGGTTGGGAAAATCTTTAAGAAGGCGGTTATCAATATAGGTGGAATGTTTCCAGTACAGATTCAGTTTGATTGTAAAATACACATTGATCAAGCCATAAATTGCCAGTAAAATTGCGCCAACATACTTAACCGGGATGTAACTTACCAGTAAAGTCAGCAGCATATATACGAATGCATCGAGGAAATAGGTATACCGGTCATAATATAATAAAAGCATATCAGGGAATGCAAGGGGCAGCAGTATAGATACGCTGACAATAACCCAGGCAAAAAACAGGACACTGATTTTTCCCTTAATCTGCATGGTGTGGAATTTTGAAATGATATGCAGGCATACCAGCACAAAAATGTTGTAGAAAATGATGAGTCCGGCATTTGAGCCAACAGCGAGATAGACTATTCTGCGGGTTTCTAATGGAAAGAACCGGCCTAAAAAGAGAACGTGAAAGAGATATCTTGGCGGTTTGCAAATATAGGTTGAAAATGGCTGCCAAATATTAGGGCCGAGATGAGCCATTTGCCCATTGTACACTGACCTCAATATGATAAGGTGTAAAGCAAACATCAATAGTTGCGGAACAACAAAATTGTATATTACCTTTTTAAAAACCTTTTTGTCATAGTTAAGAACATGGCGATAATAAAGAGTAAGTAACAAAACAAACCATGGCGTGAGGTAGAATATTTCGAGCGAATAGGTGGAAAAAAAATAGAGTATACCTGATATCCAGGCATATTTTTTCAGAGTAGTATGAAAGTAGCGCTGGGTAAATAATAATATTAGCAAGATAAGCAGAAAACCCTGAATGTAATGAAAGGCAGACTCCCAGACTAAAACCTCGGATATGTGCGGACAGATCGTATATAAGAGCATACCTGCAAAGGCGATATTCTTTCCGTTTTTTATGCCTGAATCTTCAAAAAGCCTGGAGCAGATTGTGAAAAAAAGAAAGCAATTCAGTGTATGCAGCGTTATCATGAGCAAATGCCAGGCATAGGGATTTGCATTGATTAATTTGTATATTAAGAAAGTAGTGAGCTGAGTAAACTGGTAAAGACTTGGGATTGTGGATTGAGTATTATTAACGTAATGCCAGAATTTAAGGTTCCTGATATTATTCAGCCAGCCGGCTGAATCCAGTACCCATCCTGCTTTTGCAGCAGGAAGGTAAATAAAGCAGGTTAAGAGCCAGAGAATAATGAAAATCCCGAAATTATTATTTCGGAATATCATGGATAACTTTATTTTTTTTGTTGGACCGGGGCTATGCAAGAATTAAAAAGATTATGTAACAAATATAGGCTAATTCTGGTCTGCACCTTTTATATTCCAGTCTACTTTCTTCCACTTATCAGCAACGGTATATAAAATCAGGTATTCATTGGCCGGATGTTTCAAAACCAGGTCATACCAATGGCCCTGGTCGCGCATGATTACTTTATAATCTGCATTTTCATAATTGGTAGCTCCATATCCATAATAGAGCCACCATGTTCCCCACTGATTTAGTATTACTTTCATAGTGCTGTCATTGACCACATTTACATGTGCCCCATCGGCAGGGCTGCTCATATAAAATGCTTCTACATCATAAACCAGATTGGTGATCTTATCGGGCCTGATGGAATTATACATCATCCTGAACTCACCATCATCACGGGTGCCCACCATCTGCACACCAACAAGGCATTCGGGCAAGTTGAGCAGCAGTACTTTTTTTGTTGGGTCATTCGGGAATGTGGCCACCAGGTTATTAACAATATGGGCAGATTGCTGCCAGTAGGTATTGACTTTGTGAGTGAACCTTATGTTGACTAATGAGTATATGGAAACGATAATAAAAAATGCGGTGCGGTTGCAAAAGGAGCAGATAATTAAGGAGAGAAACATGAACAGAAATGCATCGAGTACATATGTATAACGGTCATAAATAACCACACCAGTATCCGGAAACCACAACGGAAGTATAAGCCCCAGTGAGCAGCCAACCCATGCAGCCAATAAAACAATTGTTAATGATTGTGCGCCCATCCGGCGGTACCTGGATATTAAGAACAGAACTGTTATAAGCAGCAGGCCATAGAACAGCCAGAGACCAGCAGCCGTTTCACTGAATTGATAGACCCTTGCCCTGATAATACCAGGAAAAAACCGGCCTAAAAACACAATGTGAAACAGGTATTTTAATGACTTGGATAAATTGATATTATTGACCTGAAGAGCAACGTTACCAACATGGGCAATACCAGAATGGTACCATATGCGCAATATGGTGAGATGCAGCAGGAAAATAAGGACCTGAGGAATAGTAAAGTAAATGATAAGGTTTTTGACCGTCTTTTGCTCAACACCCGGAACTACTCTATAAAAAAGAGCCAATGAGAAAACAAACAAAGGCGTAAGGTAAAAGACTTCGAGCGAGTAAGAGGAGAGAAAAAACACTATACCGCCCAACCATGCAAATTTTATTCGCTGTGTAATCAGGTAGTTCTGGGAGCAAATGAGCACAATCAGCATCAGCAGCAACCCAAGTAAATAATGAAAAGACGGCTCCCACACCACCACTTCTGAAATATAGGGAGAAACGCTAAACAGCATAGCGCCGGTAAATGCAGCAATATTTGCATTGTTGACATGCGCCCTGCTGAACAGCTTATTGAAGAAGGAATATAGCAGAAAGGCATTCAGCGCCTGCAGGGTAAGGTAGAGCAGGTGCCATAGCCAGGCATTTGCCCCGAACAACCTGTAGAAGCACCAGGTAACAGCCTGCGTAAACTGGTACAGGCTCGGTATGCCTGACCCCTTGCGGTTGATATAATCAATGAAATTATTGGCATTCAGAAATGTGACCCAGCCAGGGAAATCGCCTACCCTGCCGGCATTAGCTGCCGGCAGATAAAGAATAAACAGGACTACCCAATAAGCAGCAAACAAGAGCAGGTTGCTGCTCCTTAATTGTCGCTTACTGATATAATCGGGGCTTGCCGTCAAAATTTAATGCGGGTTAGTTGATGTAACAAAGATAGGCTGCCTTATTCAGGATTAATACTGGTCTATATTCTTCTTGTTCAGGTCCACCACTTTCCATTGGGCGCCGGTCTGGTACAGTAATAAATATTGATTTGCAGGATGCTTCAGTTTGAGCTCATACCAATGTCCCTCATCAATCATATTCACATCAAAGTCTTCCGCAACATAACTCTCGGCGCCCCACATACCATGCAGCCACCAGGTGCCCCATTGATTCAGTGTGACATGGATGGTACTGTCGTTGGCTATAATTACATGCGCACCATCGTCGGTTGAAATCATATTATAAGCGGCAACATCATAAATTATGTTGGTGTACCTGTGAGCGGTCAGCGCATTTTCCATTTTTTTAAAGCGGCCATCATGCTCCGCCGATATCATAGGCACACCATGGAGGTCGTCGGGCAGGTTGAGCAGCAGTACAATTTTATTGCCAGGATCGGGGAAGTCATTTATCAGGCGCTTTACTATATACGCAGATTGTTTCCAGTACATGTTTACTTTTATTGTCAGGCAAATATTTATCAAGGCGTAACCAGCAATCAAAGCCACCTTTAAGCCCTTAAAAGGTATGCAACTGATCAGCAGAACAATAAATAAAGCAGCAAAACCAAGTGAAGGGTATACATACCTGTCATAGGTTACCAGCATGGTATCGGCAAAAGCAACAGGGGATAGGAACAGAAAAATAATTATCAGGTAAACAGAGAGCAGCGCCAGAATTTTTACTTTCATTCCAACCTTCTTGAACCGTAAAGCAACGTACGCCCAGATGCACAATAACAGGCTGTAAAAGCTGATAATGATCCCTCTTGCTTCGCAGATGGCATAGATCTTACTTCTCCAGTAACCGGGGAAATAACGGCCAAAGAAAAGCACATGGAACAGATATTTCAATGGTTTATCGAGGTAGTAGAAGACGGGCATCTTTTCCAGTTTGCCAAAATGGGAGATGTAGGTATGTTTTATAAGCTGCAGCAATACCAGATGGAAAATAAACAGCAGCAGCAGCGGGAGGAAGAAATACAGGAACGATTTCCCGATGATTTTGTTATCATACCCCAGCGCAATGGCGTAAAAGCAAATCAATACCAGTACAAACCAGGGAGTGAGGTAAAAAAACTCGTGTGAAAATAAGGAGTAAAAAAACAGGCAGGTGGTAATTACAGCATAGCCGGGCCTGGGGTTTTTAATGAATTTCTGAACATAGAGTAAGATGATGAAAATTATGGCAGTTGCCACCGAATGGTGATTAGATGCTTTCCATACCACCACTTCAGATGCATGAGGCGACACCAGGAACAAGATAACAGCCATAAATGAAACAGGCATGGCATTATCAACTCTGGAATCTGTAAGCAGCCTGCTGAAAAATTTATACAACAGGATTCCTATAAAGGAATGCATAGTGATATAAAACAGAAACCAGAGCCATAAGTTGGTTCCGAATAGCTTTATGAGAATATAAAAATTCAGAGAAGCTACCTGGTAAAGTGCTGTACCGCCTTTATTATTCAGAAAATCCAGGAAACTTATATTATTGATAGAATCAATGAGGTAGGGCATATCGCCTACAAGGCCGGCTTTTGCAGCCGGAAGGTAGAGTATAAAACTTATTGCCCAAAAGCAGGCAAATACCAGTAAATGGTTATTGAGATATTGGGGTATCCGGGCGTTGTATGAATTACTATTTTTCAACCTTGTCTATTCAGCAGTTCGAAATGAAGTAACAGATAATGGTAAAGATAATTATTTGCAACAGTAATGATTTTTATGCCCGAAAATCAGGAAAATCAGTTCGTCCCGGGGTTTTGCAGTTTTTCATTGACAAGATCGAGCCAAAACAGCTTACCATCGTTGTTCCAGTGTGTATCGCATGGCTGGTATAATACCTTTGATGATTTAAGAAAAGGTGAATAAACATCTATAATTTTCATTCTCAGTTTGGGATTGTTCTGAATAAGGGGTATTAGATTATTGTATCCCTGGTTCTGCATTATTGTAGCAGAATTGGGTATAGCCGATAAGTATACTTCTGAGAAACCAGCTGACTTATAATGGTCATAGATTGCATTGAAATTATTGACCAGCCGGGTAATGTCATCAGGCGTAAGTGGTATATAGGAACTCCCTGGATCGGTAAGCGAAACAGTTTCTTTAAGGAACAAAAAGTTCCTGTCTTTTGAAATGACCACGTCGCCGGATGCCCTGTTGAAAGCATAATAATTCAGTGCCGCTTTCGATTCAAAAAGTGGCATCATGAAGTTATAATTAAATAAGTTGCACTGAAGGTTCTGATTAATATATTTATTGAACAGGTCGTTGAGATGAAAACCTTGCAGAACTGAGGCATAAGTCATCTGGTTGAAGGAACCATATTTACCAAGAGCCAGCTTCTTCTTTTTTACCATGGAATCACATACCTCATCCAGCATTTGCAAACCTGAGAAATAGGGGCGCAGGTAACGCTCCGAAACCTCAATTAGGAGAATGTTCCTTTTTGTACTGTCCAGATGATAATTCATGCCATGATTACGATCAATCCAGTACAGTTTGTTTATCCCTGAAAAGACAGAATCAGGTACCTGATAAGTATAACTGTCGCCATGCAGATAAAGATTAATGTTGTGTGTAAGTGTATTGGCCGGCATCTTAAAGATGATTTTTTCGCGGGGCGGATTAAAGCGCTTAACCATATCCAGATAACATAAGCTTACCAGGTCGCCATGGAGCATCTGGTAAGACCCATACCAGGTATTGTTATCTCTGTGTTCAGCTACAAATTGCATGCAGGAACGAGATGTAGACATCCACAGGACAAGCAGGCCGAAAATGATGAAAAAGAAACATAAAAATCTTTTAACCATATTATGAATTTTAGTTCCGTAAAGTTTTATTTACCAGGTCAATCCAAAGTTGCTTACCCTTATTATTCCAATGTGTATCTCCGGGCAGGTAATAAATATCCTGGTTATTTTTGAATATTGAATAAATATCAATAACTGACATGCTAAGGTGCGGGTCATTTTGAATCAATGGTATCAGATTATTATAGCCCTCAGGTTGCATAATAGTTATGGGGTTTGGAATAACAGACAGGTATACCTTGCTGAATCCGCTACTTTTATAATAATTATTCATTGCATTCAAATGGTGAATTATGTTGGATATTTCCTTTCCGGTTATCTTTGAAAACGAACTTTTAGGTCCGTAATCAACAGCTGTTTCCTTTAAAAATAGAAAATTCCCGTCATCTGAGATGATTGCATCCCCCGATGCCCTGCCAAATAAATAATAATTGATTGCCGCTTTAGTTTCAAATAGCGGCAACATAAAATTATAGGTAAAGAGATTGAACTCGAGATTCTGGTTAATGTATTTATTAAACAAAGTAATTGAAGAAAAATAATCCAGTATAGTATGGTCTTTGCTTGGCGCACTCCTTGTATTATTACTGCCATTTTCGCTGTCTTTCCCTTTTAAGGAATCATAAAAACATGCTATTACCTGATTATGATCCATAGTTTCCCTGATAAATCGTTCAGATATCTCTATAATAAGTGCATTCTTATTTGCAGTGTCTAAATGAAATGAATTTATGCCATAAAAATCTATTGAGTGAAAATCTGTTAGTGCATCAAAGTTTGATTTGTTCAAACCCCAGATGTAACTGTCTCCCAATAAATATAAATTGTATTTTGGCCGAATGAGGGAATGTGTAAACTCTTTTAAATTATTTTGAGGTTGGGTATTCAATTTACTGACGAAATCCAGATGCGATAATTCCAGAAGGTCGCCTTTAGTCAACTGAAATTCCCCCCACCAATTATTATTATCTTTTGCAACTTTGAAAAAAGACATCAATTTCCTGGATGTTGAACTATAAAGCAGTGCTACACCGAATACAATAAAAAAACAACTCAGAAATCTTTTTATCATAGTCTAGAACTGGAAGTAAATAAATTGATTTTCTTTAAACACGCCAAAGAAATAACAGATAATGACCATGCTGAACAGGTAAACCCAAAAGCGACTGTTGCTACTGATAGTATGCCTGGGCAGGTATTTTTCACGGAACAACATTATAAAAATAATGAGAATGGAAAATATAAACTCAACCGGGTTCAGTGTTATATAATTTGAACCGCCTCTGAATGAACAAATAGATTTAATGTATACCCAGGCGGCGTGAAGATTTTCTGCACGGAAAAATATCCACAGAAAGGTAACCACAATGAAATTGAACAAAATACCCAACAATTTGCGTACAGCGGAGCCACCCGAATTGATTTTCCAAACCAATATCAAAACAAATAAACCATGAAGCAACCCCCAGATAATAAAGGTCCAGTTGGCGCCATGCCACAACCCGCTGAGCAGGAATACTACCATTATATTCATGCGTCTTCTCCATTCTCCCTTTCTGTTTCCGCCTAGAGGGATATATAAATAGTCGCGAAACCAGGTAGAGAGTGAAATATGCCACCGGGTCCAGAATTCGCTGAGATTGCCGGATAAATAAGGTTGTTTGAAATTTTCCATTAAACGGATGTTCATCACTTTTGCAGCGCCCAAAGCAATATCTGAGTAGCCTGAAAAATCACAGTATATCTGGAATGAATAAAATACTGCACCGATAAACAGCGCAGCAGATGAAGTCTCGGCGGTATGCCCAAAGGTACGCTCCACGACCATTGCCAGCCTGTCGGCAATGACTACTTTCTTGAAAAAACCCCAACACATACGAGCCAGCCCTTCTTTTACATTATCCCAGTTATAGGGCCTGAACTCCTTCAGCTGTGGTATTACATTCTGCGGCCGCTCAATAGGGCCGGCCACCAATTGAGGATAGAACATTACATACAGGGCATAAACAACAAAATTCCTTTCGGCAGGTTGTTTTCTGCGATATACTTCAATAGTATAGCTCAGCGCCTGGAAGGTGTGAAATGATAGCCCTATGGGCAATGCCATTTTAAGCAAAGGCAGCTGAAGTGGTTTTCCGAAAAACAGAAAACCTGTATGAATATTGTCAATAAAAAAGTTGTAGTATTTGAACACAGCCAGCGTGCCAATATTGGCAATAATGCTGAGTACCAGCCAGAATTTCCGGTTGCTTCCTTCACTTTTTTCAATCTGTATACCAGCGAAATAATCAACAATTATCGTTCCCCCGAGAATCAGAATATACTCGGGTATAAAGGACATATAAAAATAGCAACTGGCTATAAGCAGCAACCATATGCGTCCTTTCTGGTTTTTTAGCCTGAAAAACCATAGTGTTACCACCATAAAGAAGACCAGGAACTGGAGAGAGATAAAAGTCATACTGGTTCAAAAATACTTTTATTATCTAAATCGGGAAAGTCTTCAGCGGATATACGTTAATATAATTAACCATGCACTGTAGTTAGGAAAGAAAGACCATCGTGTATCATACATGACAGGAATAAAAACGGTTGATGCATCCAATCCTTATTCTAATAATAAACAAACGCAAAGTTGTTGATTGTTTATATCTACTGTATCAGCACCCTGGCATTAAAACTGTTGTTTAAACCAGTAGCAGTGAGCAGATATAGACCAGGCGGAGTCTTCAAAGATATTTCAGTAAGTTTATTAGAAACTGTCTGGAATTCTGAGACCTTTTGACCAAGAATATTGGTTATAACAATCAGTACCGTTTCCTCCTCACCAGAAGAGAAATTAACTGTAAATCTTCCTGAATTGGGATTCGGGAAAACTGCCAGCTCCGGAGTGGAAGCTTGCATGGAAACATTTCCATTACCCAGGGCGCAATTGGCTATTGAATGAACAGTAACATTCATCGTAGCTGTTGCAGTTCCGCAGGCATTGGTTATTGTGTAGCTGATTTTGGTGGTACCGGCCGCAATGCCGGTTACAACACCGGTAGCTGATAC
>Ga0214164_1000974_pt1 | contig 17349 bp, 20 predicted proteins | sample TroBogepilimnion_13_FD_153003 | JGI IMG/M metagenome (GOLD analysis project Ga0214164, IMG submission 153003) | Freshwater microbial communities from Trout Bog Lake, WI - Practice 03JUN2009 epilimnion v4 | ecosystem: Environmental > Aquatic > Freshwater > Lake > Epilimnion/Euphotic zone ...
TTTTTGAATGGCAACTCATTCATTATCAACTATTTAATTTTTCGATGAAGAAAAAGTGGGGTAGCGGGTAGTTTTTTGATGGTTGCATTATATAAATATGCTGTTTGATGGCTGAATTATAACAACGATATCTGAATAAATCATTTTGTTTCAGGGTTAGGGTATAATTGAAAGTATGTTTATTAAAAAATTATGCTTAATGTGTTGATTATCAAATTTTATGATTAATATTTATTATGAAAAATAGGGTATAATCAGGGTATAAAAGGGTATATTTAGGTATAAAAAGGTATAAAAAGGTATAAAAAGGTATAAAAAGGTATATTCAGGGTATAATTTGTATGATGATTATTGGGATTATTAGAAGAAATATAACTTAGGAAATAGAAAATTGTTTAATAGTTAAATATTTTAGTATTTTTGTTTAAATTTCAGGACAAAGGTATGGCTAGTAATTGAAAATTCCTAATTAATTAACATATTTATTTTATCTGGGGTGGTATATTGGAAATAATGGAATGAGACCAATGAAGGAGGTGGTAACATAATAGCCGCAATATATCTATTAATAGGCCATATGGCCCCAAGGTCATGGATTTTTTTAAAACAAAATATTAATAATAGTCGAATGCCTTATACAATTTTTGATCTACTTCTTGTTTGGCATATTATAGCAATTGCATCCAATTTATTTAAACATTGACTTAGGATATGATTTTGTAGCTGTTGCATTTTTGGACAGATAACCCGAAATGCATTATTATTAATCATGTATATATAATTTGTCTTTATATTATATGTGAGTTGATTATTATTTCCAAATAAAAAATTACTTTTATCATTGTTTACTTTCCATTAATATATTTAGTCAAATCTACTTATTCTGAAAAATATGGAAATTGATTGGGCAAGTTTTATTGATATTGAGGATACATGGTATACAAATCAACTTAACTTCCACTATAAGGAAACAGATGCGAAAGTTCTAGCTGAAGTAGAGCAAGATTGTAAATATAGCAGCGCTATTGATTATTATTGCGATAAACCGGGTATTCTGCCAATAGACCGATTGTTTATTTGATACTCAAGTTATAAACCGGGAAGATTGAGCAGACGAGTCAGCTAACTGCATAGCTTGTCTACAGACTGAGCCAATGTAATAGTTGAATGGCAATTCTACATCTCATAAGGATCGATTAGCTGCAATCCTTCAATATTTTTAAAATCGGCTTTGTTTCGGGACACGAGCTTTAAGTTGTACGTAAGAGCAGTAGCCGCAATTATGGCATCCGGAAGCGGTGTTTTGTATAGCTGCCTTATAGTAATTGCGTGTTTAATAATAGTTGCATTTATATGATCATATACGATGGAAATCTGTACAAATTGCTCTAATTGCAAACGTTCTTTTTCATCTATTTTCGAACTTGCAAATAACTCAATGTGCGTAATAACAGAAATGGAAGGCTCACAGGCGCTCAGCAGGTTCTTTGCGTTTGGAGGGAGCTTACCGTTACAAAAATCAATGACAGTATTGGTATCCAGCAAATACATAAGGAGCATTTAAAATTGTTTCTTTAATCGCTCTTCCCATTCATTGCGGGTTTGTTTTACCTGCTCATGCATATCCAGAGCGGTTTCATCAGAAAGTATGCCCCAGAAATCAGCCATAGTCTTTTTGCTCACGGGCTTTTGTTCCAGTTCATCAAGAGCGAGGTAGGTGATTTCGATAGGTTTGCCGATATATTCCTTATTAATGTGCAGGTGAACATCTGTATTTTCCGGTGTTATAATTGTTCGTACCATGTGAATGTTTTAAATTAGCCTATAATTCCTGCAAAACATGTCAGATTTCTGCAAATCATCTATTACAAAGTTATAGAATAATCAACATCCCGCAAAATATATAGGTACCTGGAACTGTTGATTAAACCGCTTCCATAATATTCAGTGCAAACCGGGTTCATTTTCCCACAGCCAAGCTCAACGAAGTATGGCCAATATGGGGGGGGGCGCCTCAGCGTGAAGTCTTTTTAATGTCCGTCTGTATTCGGGCAGGAACAATTCTACCCGCCGCACTACCCTAAAAGAAAACTATTTTTTCATTTGCATCTGTAGTTAGTAAACATTCCCCTTATTAAAGTTATTTTTGCGCCCAGTTAATCTATCTCTGAATGAACCTGGATTTTAATAAAAACGATGATGCAATGCGGCTTTCGGTAAGCCAGATGAAACAGCGCCATGCTGTAATAAGCCTTGGCGGTGGTAAAAAAAGCATGGACAAAGCCCGTGAAAAGGGCAAAATGACGCCCCGCGAACGCATCAAATACCTCATAGATAAAGGAAGTGTTTTTACTGAAATCGGCTCATTCGTCGGCTATGAAATGTATAAGGAGCATGGCGGTTGCCCGGCTGGCGGCACTGTTGCCGGACTGGGTTATGTGCATGGCCGCCAGTGCGTGATTGTGGCTAACGATAACACCGTAAAAGCTGGTGCATGGTTCCCGATTACCGGCAAGAAGAATGTGCGGCTGCAGGAGATTGCCATGGAAAATTACCTGCCCATTATTTACCTCGTGGACAGCGCAGGTGTTTACCTGCCTTTGCAGGATGAAATTTTTCCTGATAAGGAACATTTCGGGCGCATCTTCCGCAACAATGCCCAGATCAGCGCTATGGGAATACCGCAGATAGCAGCCGTTATGGGTAGCTGTGTAGCAGGTGGCGCCTACCTGCCTATAATGAGTGATGAAACACTGATGGTGGAAGGCAATGGGTCTATCTTCCTGGCTGGCCCTTACCTGGTAAAGGCTGCCATAGGCGAAGACATAGACATTCAATCTCTGGGCGGCGCTAAAATGCACACCGAAGTAAGTGGCATAGCCGATTATAAATTTGATACCGAACAGGAGTGCCTCGACCAGGTGCGCCGGATAATAGATAAAATAGGGGAGCGCCCCCGCCAGGGCTACGACCGGGCAAAGCCGGAAGCGCCTGCAAAAGAGGCCAGCGAAATTTATGGTATAATTTCCCCGCTCAATAACAAGCAATATGATGTGGTGGATGTGATCAAATGTTTTGTAGATAAATCTGAGTTCGACCAGTTTAAGGAAGATTATGGCAAAACCATTGTATGTGGTTATGCCCGTGTAGATGGCTGGGCAGTGGGCATTGTAGCCAATCAGCGTAAAATTGTAAAAAGCGGTAAAGGCGAGATGCAGCTAGGTGGTGTGATCTACAACGACAGCGCCGACAAGGCTGCCCGGTTCATTATGAACTGCAACCAGAAAAAGATACCACTGGTATTTCTGCAGGATGTAACAGGATTTATGGTGGGCAGCCGTAGTGAGCAGTCGGGCATAATAAAGGATGGGGCTAAACTGGTAAATGCAGTGGCCAATTCCATTGTACCCAAGATTACCATTATTATCGGCAACTCATACGGCGCAGGCAACTATGCAATGTGCGGCAAAGCCTACGACCCCCGGTTTATATATGCATGGCCCAATGCCAAGATTGCCGTAATGGGCGGAGAACAGGCTGCTAAAACGCTGTTGCAGATTCAGGTAGCCTCTCTGAAAGCCAAGGGCGAAGTAATTGATCCGGAGAAGGAAAAGGAAATGCTGAAGGAAATAATAGACCGCTACGATAGCCAGACAACAGCCTACTATGCAGCCGCACGACTATGGGTAGATGAGATTATTGACCCTGCTGAAACCCGGTCTGTAATTTCTGAAGGCATAAATGCCGCTAATCATTCTCAGGTGAATAAGGAATTTAAGATGGGTGTGGTACAGGTTTAATGACTCAATGACCTAATGGCTCAATTGCTGAATTATTTACAGGAAATGTTGAGTTCACAATCATGAAATTGCATTAATTTAGTCATCAGTATATATGGATGATAGCTTATTAGCGAGGGGGGTGATGGCTCTGGAATGGGAAGCCAATTACAGAAAAAGATTCAGCGGAGACGAAACAGTATCAAAGTGTTTTATTGCTGTTCCTGATGCTGTGGATGAAGATATTTACCAGGTATTTGACCAAATAAACATGCCAGGCTGTAGTGTACTTGATATTGGTACAGGTATGGGTGAGCATGCCGTTTTTCTTGCTCAAAAAGGTTACAATGTCACAGGCATTGATATATCGGCATCTGCCATTGCTATGGCCCAAAAAAATGCAACTGAGCATAATGTTAATGTCCATTTCATTGTAGATAATATTTTATCATCCGATCTGAAAAGTCAATATGATGTAATAGTTGACAGGGGGTGTTATGAGCTGATAGCCATTGAAAACCTGGAAATTTACCTGGAAAATATGATGAAATTGCTTAAGCCCGGCGGATGGTATATTTTGAAGACAGCCAGACGCAGGAGGCGCGTTGAAGCTATAAAAAATACAATCGGATTAACTATAGAGAAGCTTAAAAATACAGAATATAAAACACTGGATAACAGAACAATAAGAGCCAGGCTACTTGTTGCTAAAAAAGCCTCCGTGCCATACTGATCTTATACTACCGGCTGATATGAAAACCAACTTATGCATTTTCACCTTTCCAAATTATCTTTGATCAATGAACGCCATACTCTTCAGTAAAGAAAACGGTGTAGGTTATATTACCCTCAACCGCCCTGATAAATACAACAGCTATAACCGCGAAATGGCCCTGGCTTTGCAGGCTACTCTTGATGAGTGTGAAACAGACGATGAAATAAGATGTATTTATATTACAGGTGCAGGCAAGGGCTTCTGTAGTGGCCAGGACCTTTCAGAGGCCATGAACCCGACTCCTGAAGAGTTTGAGCGCATGGTGCGTGAGCATTATAATGCCACAATATTGCGCCTGCGCAAAATAGAAAAACCAATTATTGCCGCAGTAAATGGTGTAGCCGCCGGCGCTGGTGCCAATATTGCCCTGGCCTGCGATATTGTATTGGCGTGTGAATCCGCTTCTTTTATCCAGGCTTTCAGTAAAATTGGATTGATACCGGATAGCGGAGGCACTTATTTCCTACCCCGCCTGGTAGGTATGCAGCGCGCAGCCGCTCTCATGATGACGGCCGATAAAGTAACCGCTACTGAAGCAGCATCAATGGGTATGATCTATAAATGTTTCCCGGATGATGTGTTTGAAGCAGAGAGCATAAAGATGGCTGTATATCTTGCGCAGATGCCCACAAAAGGAATAGGCCTTACCAAAAGATTGCTCAATGAAACCTATAACCATAGCCTGGAAGAGCAACTGAACCGGGAAAAAGAAGTTCAGGCCCTGGCAGGCAGTTCTTATGATTTCAGGGAAGGCGTGCAGGCATTTCTCGAAAAAAGAAAACCCGTATTCAAAGGGAAGTAATAGTTACAATTTGGTCATCACAATTCTGCAGCTGAAACCACCAATCCCTGCTACTGCCGATGTAAAATCAAGCGTAATAACATTGTTGGTATAGGTGCCGGTGGCATTGATACCTGCAGAACCAGTTGATGGTGCAATTGTGATTTTGCTTATGCCATTTATAGCGCTGTCAATTGTTGCGGCAACCGTAATACTTGAATTGTCGAATTTCGATATATCTATGGTGTAACCGCCATTGGTTGCATCTTTTGTTACAGCGCTCTGCCAGGTGCTGTCGCCCTCAACAGCAGGTTTGCAGTCCGACCTTACGCAGTTGTAAGTCCCTATTGCCACGTCCGACCAGCCAGTCTGGCAGGCATTTCCTGAGTAACCTGTCGGGCATACACATACATTTGAAGTACATGTTCCACCATTCTGGCACGTAGTAGAGCCGCATTTATTTTTGCAACTGGAAACAACTACCGCACCGAAAATACTTATGGTAGCCAGCAGAGAAAGAATTATGTAACGGAATTGCTTCAAAATCAGGTAGTTTAATTTAGCAAATATAAATCACTTCTATGCGCAACACAGAAGTGGTGTAAAAGTAATTAATTACCACCCACCTTTACCTCATAGCGTTGAGTTTAACAATTAATTGCGTAAAAAGTAAGCCTTTTTGATTCCATACATAATTGGTCTCCTTATCTTTTGTGTCCTTTCCTCGATTTCTTTAGGGTCTTGTGTACTTTGTGATAAACCTCGTGATCCTGGGATAAAATTTCTTTTATGATTTTTGGTTTACACAATCGGGAAATTCTTTCTCAACAATGCTGCAAACACTACTAAACCATGTTGCAATCTTTAACTTTGCAACTCCGATGCAGACAACCTACACAATTGCCCTGGTGGGTAATCCTAATAGTGGTAAAAGCTCCCTGTTCAACGTACTTACAGGGCTTAACCAGAAAGTAGGCAATTTCCCGGGTGTAACTGTTGACAAAAAAACAGGTATCTCAAAAATATCAGATTCGCTTACAGCTCATGTTATAGATCTGCCTGGTACCTATAGCCTGTACCCAAAAAGCGCCGATGAACAGGTAACCTATGAAGTGCTGCTGAACCAGAAAAGCGCCGATAGGCCCCAATTGATTGTAGTTATTGCCGATGCCTCAAACCTGAAACGCAACCTTCTATTCTGCAGCCAGATAACCGACCTTAAAATACCCGTAGTTATTGCCCTCACCATGATGGATATTGCCCGGCAGAAGGGCATAACCATCGATATTGCTGCATTGGAGCGGCAGATGGGTACAACAATTATCCCCATCAATCCGCGCAAGAATAAGGGTATAGCCCAGCTAAAGAAAGCAATAACAGATATATCAACCGCAAAGCCTCCCGTTAATCCCGATTTTATTGATCTGCCGGCAATTACCGATACATGGCTGGCAGAGATTAAGGATCTGTGCGGCCTTACCAGCAACTATGCCGCCCTGCATGTAGCCTGCAATTACCTGGAGCTCAGGCATATTAATGCTGCCCAGCGCATCCGGATAGCAGCCTTGCTGGGTGAGGCTAAGTTTCAGAAATCCAAGGTGCAGGCCGAGGAGATTATGCAGCGGTACAAGCGCATCAATGCGGTAATGCAGCAATGTGTGGTTACGGAGAGCCCTATGAAGCGCATGGTAGCCAGTGAGCGCATTGACAAGCTGCTGCTGCACCCATTCTATGGCAACCTGATATTGCTGGTGGTTTTATTCCTCCTATTTCAAAGCATTTTCTGGCTGGCCAAGTATCCTATGGACTGGATAGAAGGCGCTTTTGCCCTGTTTGGCAACTGGCTCAATGGTATGCTGACTGCAGGCATGGTTACCGATCTGCTGGTGAATGGCCTGATAGCAGGCATCAGCGGCATAGCCGTTTTTGTGCCCCAGATCATGATACTTTTTGGCATGATCACCATACTGGAGGATAGCGGCTATATGGCCCGTATCAGTTTCCTGACAGACCGCGTAATGCGCAGCGCGGGGCTCAATGGTCGCTCTGTAATGCCGCTTATCAGCGGTATGGCCTGCGCCGTACCTGCTATAATGGCTGCCCGCACCATACAGAGCCGCAAAGAGCGGCTCATTACCATTATGGTTACCCCGCTTATGAGCTGCAGCGCCCGGCTGCCCGTATATACCATACTTATAGCCCTGGTTATCCCCAACCATCAGTTTCTGGGCATCTTCAACCTGCAGGGACTGGTGCTTATGGGCTTATACCTACTGGGTTTCTTTATGGCGCTTATAGTTGCCAAGGTAATGAACTACCTTATCAAAACTACCGAACGCACCTTCTTCCTCATGGAGCTGCCGGTATACCGCGCTCCCCGCTGGAAGAATGTGGGCATTACCATGATCGAGAAAGGCAAGATTTTCATTCGCGATGTGGGTAAGGTAATCATTGTGCTGGCGCTTATTTTGTGGGGACTGGCTACCTTCGGGCCGCCAGCCAGGATGCGGGCAGTGGAGGCTCAATACGCCACCTTGCTAAAAGAGCATCCCGATCAGCATGTGGAAATAGAGCACCGGCATGCCACTGCCAAACTGGAGAACTCCTTTGCCGGCATGATGGGCCATGCCATAGAGCCTGTTATCCGTCCTCTTGGCTACGACTGGAAGATAGGCATAGCGCTCATCACCTCATTTGCCGCCCGAGAGGTGTTTGTAGGCACTATGGCTACCCTATATAGTGTAGGCGATAAAGAGGCAGGAAAAGAAACCCTGCGCGAGAAAATGGCCGAAGCCCGCCGCCCCGACGGCACTCCTGTCTATACACTTGCCGCCGGCCTCTCGCTGCTTATATTCTATGTTTTTGCCATGCAGTGCATGAGCACCCTGGCGGTAGTGAAGCGCGAAACCCGCAGCTGGAAATACCCCCTCATTCAGTTTGTGTATATGGCAGGCATTGCTTATTTGTGCTCGTTGCTGGTTTATCAGGTGTTTAAGTGAATCAGGTTAATTTGGATAGGCGGTTACCAACTTAGGAATTTCTTCTCCGGCCTCAATGACCCAGACTGTTACAATGCAAGGGTTTCGTTTGTCTGGCGTATTGATCTCGCAGGTTAGTTTATATTTTATGCCAAAGCCTGTAGCTTCGTGTTGCTCCACGTCCCGATCAACTGAATGTTGTCTGAGTGCATCTTTGAACACAGCCATATATGCAACATCGAAACCAAATCTTTTGAAGAAGCGAGCTTTGGCTTTGCCTGTTGGATGAGTGTTGGATAGAAGATAATCTGTAATTTTTTGATCAGGTATGACAGACCGATCACAGCCCGGCATTTTCATGGGTTATATCATTTTAATTTGGGTACTCAAAGCTGTTTCAACAATGCTTTTGCCTTTAATGATAAATTCTACTTCATAAGCTTTGCCATCAGCATATATATGAACAACAGTACCTGTTGTGCCTTTAGGAATAGCTGCAATGGTATCGGTTGTCATTACTATTTCATGTTCATTTATTCTGTGAAGACCATCTTTGCCGGTATCCGATTTGCGTTTCATGGTAACACCATTTACGATGGTGGTTTCCTTATTTTTCCTGATTGCAGACGCAGATACAGTAAATCCTAAATATTTCGAAATCTCCTTAAGGATTTTTAATGTTTCAGGCTTTTCGTATGTTACTGTTACCTCAGGCATTTTATTACTTTTTACAAAGTTAGGTATTTAGGTGGATTTCGCTTTATATGATGTGATTGATTTTTTTCAGCTTATTGTATTTTTGGCCCTCCTTATTCAGTTTGTATAAATGGCATGAATAGCTTATTTATGTTCATTTGTGGTGTGCCAGGTGTATCAGTAAATATACTTAAGTATTTCAGACAATAAGTATATTGCCTGAAATACTTAAGTATATTCGTTCCTTAGTTATATGATTATCAATTGATTGTGCCGATTGCCAGTATTGCTGCTAAAACATGCGATACCTTCAATAAGTTATCATACTCACGTTACCTATTAATTCATACTCACTGAGCAGAAGCTGCTGCCGGAGTTGCTTGAAATATCCAGCGATATAAAATGGGTGGTGCCTGTGTAATAACCTGTGCCCGAACCTGAATAAGTAACAGAACCTATTGTTTGCGATGGCACTCTTATCTGTTCTGTATTGCAGTTGTATATACCATATAATTTTAAACCGGTACCATTTACATTGTAAAACCAAATCTTATTCACAATGGTAGGGTCGGCGGTAACACTATCTTTATAATAGCCGCCGGATATCATGCACGAAGAATTGCAACTGGCATAAGTACCCACTAAAATAGAAACGCAGCTTGGCTCGGCATTTACTTTCAGGTTAAAAGGATAAGTCTTTTTGCCCGACGTAGCACTGGTAACGGTGAGTGTCATAGGGTAGGTGCCGGAAGTAGCGCCTGCCAGTGTGGAATCATAAAACAGAAGCGTTGTGCTGAATGAAGGTATTCCGCTGGTAATCCAGGTACTATCGAGGGTAATACCCTGAGGCAAAGCCGATAAAGATAAAGCAACCACCTGCTGTGCCGAATCGGAATACTGAACCGAAATGCCTAAAGAGTTGTAGTTAGTATTGCCATTGGTGAATGTGAGGTCATGAACACCACTTACGGTAAATGCCGGCAGCGGTTCAATAATGTTATTAGTGGTTGTGTTGTTGTTCTTGGTGCAGGAGCAAAGGGTTACAACTGCGAATACGATGAGTAAACAGGCTTTTTTCATAATTTTTTGTCGTTTTTAAAATAAAGATGGTATTTATTGTAAAATGTTATTTTTCAGTGATTTATTTTATCTGAAAATAATTAACGCAATATACAGCTGATTATTGTGATAAAAATCTATTTCTTACAAATTTCCCATCTACTTATAAAAATAAAAACCCCACATTGTGATTGATAATCAATGCTTTTAAGGTAAAAAATGTCCCACTTTTTTCCTTGTTGGGAAATTTTGTTTCCTCATTCTCGGTGTTGGGTAGACCCATTCAGGAAAACCTCAAGGCTTCTGGGTACTATCCCTAAAGTATGATTAATATTATGTACCTGCTTACGGGATTCAACCTGCCGAGATAAAAACAGCGTCTTTTATGCAAAGGGACTTCCTTTTTACTGCGTCTTTTTGCAGAACACCCACCAAAGTGCAAAACAAGCGCACGAAAAAAAATGGATTGCAAATCATTAACCGTTTAGGTCAGGATTATAAATCCCGTCCAGCGGGTTCTCTTCGTTGTAAAAGTCTTTAAATAATGCATTCTTCGCAGATTTTACACCTCGATAAACAAAAAAATAACTTCGCAATATTGTATGAATTATTTTGAAAGCTTCACTTACTTTGCAGCATGTACACCCAACAGGATGAAAAACGCTTGTATGAGCAAGCCAAGCAGTTACTGAGTCATGATGCCGCAAGTGCCGGAGCGGCAGTTGCCCAACTGCGGGAAGTTATCAACTATGCCGACTGGAAATACTATGTGCAGAGCAATCCGGTGCTATCGGATTCGGAGTATGATGCCCTGTTTAAAAAACTGAAACACGCCGAAGAAAAGCATCCGGAGCTGGTTACAGCCGATTCGCCTACACAGCGGGTAGCTATAGGGCTTAGTGAGCGCTTCCCGGCGGTGAGCCACCTGGTGCCCATGCTGAGCCTTGATAATACCTACAATGCCGAAGACCTTACCGACTGGGACCGCAGGTGCCGTGAGCTGGCCGGAACTGATGATATAGAATACTGTGTAGAACCCAAGTATGACGGCGCTGGCATATCGCTGATCTATGACAACGGCAACCTGGCGCGCGGCGCAACCCGTGGCGACGGGGTGATGGGGGAGGATGTAACCACCAACATCAGGCAGATAAAGGCTATACCCCTGTCGGCAGCGCTGGTAAAAGATGGCATAGGGCAGATAGAGATACGCGGGGAGATCGTGATTCATAAAAATGTGTTTGAGGCATTTAATAAGCAGCGGGTAGCTGAGGGGCTCTCGCCACTGGCCAATCCGAGGAATGCAGCATCGGGCACACTGCGGATACTGGACCCTAATGAGGTAAAGAAACGCGGCCTGAACAGTATTCTTTACCATATCAGCAGTTATACGCTGACGGAGGGCCACAGCAGGCCTGCCGAACTGGCCACGCACTACGGGGCGCTGCAATGGCTCTACAGCCTGGGCTTCCCCACGCCGGCCAGGGAAATGCAAAAATTTAAACATATAGATGAGGTTATAAAATTCTCCCATGATTTTGAAGCCCGGCGCGATGACCTGCCTTTTGAGGTAGACGGGCTGGTGATAAAAGTAAATGACTTCGGACTGCAGGAAAAGATGGGTTCAACCTCACATCATCCCCGGTGGGCGGTGGCTTATAAGTTCAAGGCGAGGCAGGCTACCAGCAAGCTGCGGCGGGTGGAGTTTCAGGTGGGCAGGGTAGGGACTATTACCCCGGTGGCTAAGATAGACCCTGTGCATATAGGCGGGGTAACGGTAACGTCGGTTTCCCTGTTCAATGAAGATGTGGTGCGCGAAAAAGACCTGCGCATTGGCGATACCGTGCTGGTGGAGCGTGCCGGTGATGTGATACCGTATATAGTGAAACCCCTCACAGAACTGAGGACGGGGGATGAAGAACCAATAAAATTCCCCGCCAACTGCCCTGCCTGCAACAGCGAACTGGAAAAACAGCCGGAAGAAGCGGCCTGGCGGTGTATCAACATTAACTGCCCTGTGCAGGTGGTGGAGCGCATGATACACTTTGCCAGCAAGGATGCCATGGACATACGCAGCATGGGTAATGCCAATGTGCAGAAGTTCTTTGAGCTGGGCCTGCTGCACAACATTCCGGGTATTTACAATCTCGACTGGAGCAAGGTGCAGCATATGGAGGGCTTTGGCGAAAAGTCGGTGAACAACCTGAAAGAGGCCATAGAAAAATCGAAGGGCCAGCCGCTGAACAGGCTCATCTTCGGGCTGGGCATAAGGCATGTGGGCGAGACAACAGCCAAGACCCTTGCATCGGCGGTATCGGACATCCATGAGTTTTACAACTGGGACATAGATAAGCTATCTGTGCTGGAAGATATAGGGCCGAAGGTAGCCACATCGGTTGTTGACTTTTTTGCCAGGCATGAAAACAGGCATATGATAGACCTGCTGGAACAGGCCGGCGTGAACCTGAAGAACGAAAACAAGGGCCAGATGAAAACGGATGGCGCACTGGCAGGCAAAACATTCCTGTTTACAGGTACGCTGAGCCAGTTTAAGCGCAGCGATGCCGAGGCTATGGTGGAGGAAAAAGGAGGGTCGATATTGGGAGGTGTGAGCGCCAAACTCAACTACCTGGTGGTGGGTGAGGATGCAGGATCGAAACTGGATAAGGCAAGGAAACTGGGAACAGTAACTATATTATCTGAGCAGGAGTTTTTAACTTTGATAAATAGTTAAAGTCTGACTTACTAAATTGCATCTGGCCTATGAGATAACGAATACCTTAATTGAACATTATGAGAATACTAATAGGTTTAATGTGCATAGTGCTGCTGGCTTCGTGTAACAATGAGGCGAGCAAGCCCAAAACTGTGCCTGTGGACTGGGCAGGGCCTAAGGACTCTGTAAAGGATTTCAGGCAGCACCTGCAGGAAAAAGAAAGGCAGGCTACGGAAAGGAAGAACGACACCCTGGGCCGGCTTATCTCCACCATTGACTTTAATGTGATGACCTATGACTCAATCATTAAGAAGGAGGAAGTGATCTCTATGATAGAGCTGGATAGTCCGGATATAAAGCACCTGATAGGCAAAGAGGACATAGTGCTGAAAGATGAAACAGTGACCTTGATTATAGACTATCCGCTGGATAATCCGGATTTCTCAGAGCTGGTCTCTAAGAACGGATTCACACGGCAGGGGCTGGTTGAGGCTATTGCAAAACGCTATCACGAAATATATGACGAGGAGGAACAATCGGCAACCATCAAAACAGTGCCATCGGAAAAACGGACCGGAATGTATAACCGGAATGAAACCAACGGCAAGTACCACATATGGGGCCATGACATCAGCGACCTTGTGCTGACTAGTATATGGGTGTATAAAAATGATAAGGGCAGGATATTTCTGAGTTTGCAGATAGATTCGTGATGATAAAAATTGATCTCCTCAAGAAGCCTAAAAGGTAACTAAACTGGGATATATTTTTTATAGACCATGAAAGAAATCACAACCAAACTAATATAAGTTGCCAATACAAAGCCTGCTAAAATATTTTTGGGTTGGTCGTGCATATCTTCTCTGGACTCCTGGAAAAGGAACCCCAAAAACAGCGAAATTCCCAGAAAGACTATTATTGCAGTGATATTATGCATAAATTTTATGCCCCAAACAATAAGTATCTGTAATAGCAATGTTATACAACAAGAAATCCACTTCATTCTGCCTCATTATTTTAACATGTAAATACATTGATAGTTATCAAATGTACATAAAGCTGCCTTTCCTGCCTATATTTTCAGGATAAATGTTTGGCTGAATACTGTTTTTCGACTGTCGCAAGTGGATTTTATTATTGTTAAAATATTATTAATAAGTAAAGTGATTGTTTCAAAATGTAAAATATTCTTTACTTTTGGTAAAATTTATATTACATGAAAAACACACTTTTGTTACCGAGAATTTGCAGGCCAATAGGTATTATTTTGCTCCCTTTCTCGTGGATAAACCTGATTGCAATTTACCGGTATGATTATACCTTGCCATTTACTTACAAGAGAATTTATTGGAAAACTGCTGAAGGAGCATTGGCTAATAGTTTTGTCTACAATTTTACGGAGCAGTTTGCATGGATTATAGTTATCATGTCTTTATTTATGGTAGCTTTTTCGAAATTGAAAAAGGAAGATGAATATGTTCAATCAGTGAGGCTTGACTCAATACTTTTAAGCATTTATATTTACATACTGCTTTTCATTAGTTTAATTGTAATGTACTGGAATAGTATCTTATTCATATTAGCTTTAAATATCGTTCCTCTGTTAATGCTTTTCGTTTTGATTTTCAATTTTCGTTTGTTTATTCTGCCACGCTTTACAAAATCAAAAACACCATGAAAAATACCATCAGAATTGAGCGTGCCATTAAAAATATAACCCAGGCTGAGTTAGCTGAAAAGGTAGATGTATCGCGGCAAACCATCAATGCTATTGAGGCGACTAAATATGTACCATCTACAGTGTTGGCTTTGAAAATTTCAAGGCTATTCGGCAAACCATTAAATGATATATTTGAACTGGAGGATACTGATTAATTATAGCAGAGCCATTTGTCCTGAATTCAATTTTTCCCAGTAACTTAGCCTGAGAATTAAAATGTTCCATGGCTAAAAACGGTGCATTATGAGGAATTTTTCCTACTTATTGTTGATGGGAGTCCTGATTTCGGGCATCAGTTTTTCGTGCCGGAAAAGCAATAATTCCTCCCAAACATGCAACCTGGCATCCATGACCGATTCCACTGCATCTGTGCAATCGGTAACCCAATTTACTTATGATAACCAGAACAGGTTATCGTCCATTGTGGTAACAGGTCAAAACGCCTGTACGCGCACCTTTCAGTACATTGGCAATACTATTATATTTACTGTGAAAGATACAACTCCGGGTATTCTGGCCGAAATTGATACAGTGTTGCTCAACAGCAATAATCTGATGCAGTCTTTTAGCAGTTATTTCCCCTCATCAGGTTCAACTTATGCTATCACCTACTTTTACGATCTGCCTGGCGTTCAGCAGGCAACAAGGAGTGTTTCTATGAGTAACGGCGAAGCTGATGATACTATAGGGTATTTTGTTGCAAACGGCGACCTGATCTATGATAGTATACAAGGGCAAACTACCCATAAAGACGATTTTACTTATTATGCATCCAAAGGCATTGTATATGGCGACCCCACTTACTTCAGGCAATTGCTTTATTATGGCGCGTATTACTATATCAATGTGCATATGCTCAATTCGCTCTATACGGCAGGGAAATTTTACAAAGCTTTTACCTACACCTACAGCAATAACCGCATCAGCCAGCAATCACTCAGGCAATGTACTTCCGGATCCACCGATACGGTTACTCATACCATCAGCTATGCCTATACCTGCAAATAGTGGGTTGCAGGGCCTGATTTTCAGATAGTTTCCGATTTCATTCAAAGCGGCATCAGCCTTGTATAAATACATTTCTGCCCGATTCATCCTGTTTGTATTAACTGACTATGATATTTTGATTATATTAGAAGGTTTAAAGCAATTTTATCGGGTATTAATGGCAATGGGTTATTTCAGGCTGGTGGTTGTTCTGTTGTTATCTTTCGGGTATCAGCTGCTGTATGCCCGGGAGTTTCCGTTGCCCGATAACTTTAAGTTTGATGGCCATTCGGATGTGCACCAATTTGAGCCCTTCATTGTGCCCACAGTAAGCTGGCTGCAGCAAACCCCGCTGAATGCAGATAAAGATAAAAGAGATGTAGCCAATACCTTTGTGCTGAACTGGCTACAGCGAAACCCGGATATAAATATCGGCCTGCCTGAATATTCGCTTAAGTTTCATGATATAGATAAACAGCTGCTGTACCTGTTTATGGAGAGCTGGATTAAGTATACCCTGGAAACAAAAGATACCAATATTACAGATTGCAGTATAGCCGGCATAAAAAGCATGCTGGACTATTATAATAGCGGCAAAGCAGCTGATCTGGGTAAAATTGATTTCCTCGATAAATTAACTGAGATCAGCCAAAGCGGAAAAATAAAGGAGCTTTTTGATACGGGTCATATGGCGCAAAATATATGGCTTTATTTAAAAGCACCTTCATCCAGGAAGGATTTTAAGTATGATGAGAATTATTTCAGTTTCAATTTCTGGTCCATAAACCTGTTGCACCCCAGGACTATATCCTACAGGTATATGCTGGAAGGATATTTCGATAAATGGATTACCACTAAAGACGGCTCTGTAACTTACCCCAGATTGCCACCGGGCGATTATACCTTCAGAGTTCAGGCAGCCATGAATAATGATTTCAGCCATGCACCTGAGGTGGTATGGGGCTTTACAATCAGCCAGCCGGTTTGGAAAGAAAACTGGTTCCTGGCATTGCTATTGTTATCCGGAGCCCTGCTCGGCTATTATATCATAAAACAAAGGGAACAGAACCTTAAAAATATTGCCCTGCTGAAGCACGAACGAGTCCTGTTTGAATATGAACATTTAAAGAGCCAGGTGAACCCTCATTTTTTGTTCAACAGCCTCAATACACTAACGCATCTGATAGAACGCGATCAGGTAAAAGCTATAGAATATTCGGAGAACCTGTCATCGCTGTATCACAGTATTCTGACGCATTATGATAATGACCTTGTGTTGCTTTCGGAAGAAATGGCCATACTGGAAAACTATTTTTCCATTCAGAAGGGCAGGTTTGGAAATGCATTGCAACTGAAAATGGTTATACCGCCGGAGGTAATGAGCCGCAAAAAAATAGTGCCGCTGGCTATGCAGATATTGATTGAAAATGTGATCAAGCACAATGTAATTTCGGCAACTGACCCGCTTATTATTCAGATATATGCTACCGAAAATGAAATAACTATAAGGAATACAATATCGCCTAAAATTAGCAAGGAAAAAGGGAAGGGTATGGGATTGGTAAACATTAAAAAACGCTACGAATTGCTGACCAAAAGCCCGGTAAGTTATGGTGAATCGGGTAATGAGTTTGTTGTAGTAATGCCATTATTATGAATATTGTGATCATAGAAGATGAAGTGCCTGCAAGAGAAAGGCTGGAGCAACTGCTGGCATCTGTAATGCCATCAGCAAGGGTTATAGCCCACCATGACACGGTGAAGGGGGCAGGCAAATGGTTTGCTGCAAATCCTTTCCCCGACCTGGTATTGCTGGATGTGCAACTGGCCGATGGCACTGCCTTCGACCTGCTGGATA
>Ga0214164_1000979_pt1 | contig 17260 bp, 21 predicted proteins | sample TroBogepilimnion_13_FD_153003 | JGI IMG/M metagenome (GOLD analysis project Ga0214164, IMG submission 153003) | Freshwater microbial communities from Trout Bog Lake, WI - Practice 03JUN2009 epilimnion v4 | ecosystem: Environmental > Aquatic > Freshwater > Lake > Epilimnion/Euphotic zone ...
CCTAAGGGCAACCCAGACATACATCAGTTTGTTCATGTAATCAATAAAACGACTCGCTGGGCAGCGCAATGGAATAAGGTGGATTTCGACGGTACACCCGAGTTCGGTCAGCGCGTCAGCCTCACACTTCCTATGATTGGCGAATTGGTGAACGGGGTGATGATAGTCGTTGAAATGCCAGATATATACCAAACCCAATTGTTAGCAATCCAGGCAGCAAATGGAAATCCAAATATTAAAGTCATCGATCCAAATAATCTAGGAAACTTCTTGGGACCGCTTTTTGGTTGGACAAATTGTTTAGGACACGCCCTGATTCAGCAGATAGAGTTGGAGATTGGCGGTGAGATAGTAGAAACTCTAGATGGGCGATTGTTAGAAATCCTGGACGAACTAAATGAGACAACGGAATCTGCCCTTGCGAAAAATTTTATGATTAAGCGTACTGCGTATGGATATAAAAATACAACGTACCTCACCCCCACCCCGACAACAGTATATATACCGATTCCATTTTGGTTTTCAAAGCCAGGTATTCATTCGCACGCTTTGCCGCTTCAAGCTCTGGCAAATGATATTGTACGCATTCACGTGACGTTTCGTCCTGTGAATCAATTGGTATATACGGAAGCACGTGCCAATCCGCTCACGATTGGACTTTCAAATACACCTGCCTATACACCGCCGTATAATCCTATGCTACCGATTACTGGGTCACCGTTTTGGCAAACAAATCTAGCAAAAGGACCTACGGGACCGGTTTATACTATGAATGCCGCAATGGGTACAACTCCTGTAAGCGGTGGCATTATTCCAGGTATTCAAATGCCGCTCCGTTTTTCGCCGACCGCCGCCTACGCAATGATTGAGTATATATCGTTAGAAGAACAGGAAGCGATTGCGTTTCGAAGTGCTGAGATTACATATCAGGTACAGCAACATTTTGCCATTCCGGTTGAGCAAACCCTTGGTCAAACTGAATATCATTTGGATGTTCCGTATTCGAATCCTACAAAGGAATTAATATGGGTTTTACAACGACCAGAAACTGCGAATTATAATGCGTATTTTCTATTTACAAGGGATCTCTATCCTACACCGTTATCGCAGCCAAATGGAGGACCACCGCCGTTACCAAATCCTTGTACGATTCCGTGGTGGCCTGATGCGATTTTGTTGCCGAGCCAGGTAAATAATTGGCAGATTAAGCCTGGATTTCAACAGTCATATTCAGAGCCTTTGGCGGGCGCGGCACTTCACTATAATTCGTATGAGCGCTTTGTCCACGATGGTGGTAGTTTCTTCCGTTCAGTGGTACCATCGCAGTATTTTGTGAAATCGGCAGTGATTGATCGCTATATTTACGCATACGCATTTGGGCAGAAGAATGACCGGTTGGAGTATATGCCGAAGGGGGCGGCGAATTGGGATAAGATAGCGCGCAAGGAGCTCTATCTTACAATCAATAACGCACGGGGTGGAGGACCCCCGCCGAATTTAAATGTCTACGCGTACGTGACGATTTGGAATATCTTTAAGGTGTATGGTGGTCGTGGTGGTATGTTATTCAGTAACTAAGCATCCCAACAACCAAAAATTGAGAATAAATCAAATATATTCTCAATTTGTAATATCACAATGTATATCGGATATCCTATTAGCCTAAAGACAGCCTTTACGATGTTTGGCTACCGACAGCCTATGGAAGATGCCCAGCCCCGCTATAATGTACTGAGGGACCACCTTGCAAAGCACAACCTAGATATCTACTTTTACGATAAGAATGTCTATATTCTAGGTATGCTAGTGAACGAGTTTCACGCAGGCAATGATACTCACTACTCTGTCAATGATGCGTTTGAACTTATGATTGCGTATAAGCATAAGGTCACACAGAATCTCAAGGCGGCTGGTGCGAATCTAGCAGAGTTTGATATTGAGGTGATGGAGGGGGAGCCACAGCGTGTCCAAAATCCGTTGCCGTACGTCATCACTTAGGTATCCGAAACTGCTTCAACGTCACTTCAATCGGTTTTTTTGCCCCACGCGGTAGATTTACGGTTGCGATACGACCGTATGCGGCAAAGCTGACGGTTCCGTTCCAGCATATACCATCTTTGATATACTCGTCAAACCGAGATTTGAGTTCTTGGACCTCGGGGGATACATATGGAATACCTAAATCAATTGTGAGTTTTTTCAAAACCGCAATTGATTCTTTGAGACGATCCGCCTGAGGTTTTTCAGATAGTACGTCAGACATTTAACCAAACTGAAGGAAAAAATGCCCAAACTAAACCTAATGCTGTGATTGACCGGTTGGCATAATCACCGCACAGGTGCTATTACAGATATTCATACCGAAAAAATAGTCGTATTTATTTTCATAGGAGGGAAACTTACGTATACAGCTACTAGTAGTATAGCAACAGGTGCTTTGTCTAACGCAGTCACCTCCAGGATTATTTAGGATATATTGCGCATTTTGGTTAACATAAATCGCCCGCTGCTTCAGTTTGCGAATTGTATCGGACGCGTCCATCTAGATAGGCTCTTGAAAACGTTGCGTCATATCCGCCGTAGCCTGGCGCTGATGCGGCGTACTAAACGGAGATGTAACGACATCGGGATCGTGTGCCGTTGTATTACGGCTTAGGAAGAAGCCGTGCTGAGTACCGAGCGCCGTCACATTGCTTACCATTCGGGTTAGCATATCAACATCTTCATCGACCATCGGTTCCTGCTGCCGACGAACATCGTCTAGCATTTCGTCGACCTGAGCTTGGAGACGGAGAATGAAGGAGCGACCAACGGCAGGTGAGAGCGCTAGACGATGCTCTGCGCCGGTGAGTTCGGCGATAGCACTGGTATAGTCGCGACGCACAAGCATCTCGGATACAGTCGTCATTGTGTGAACAAGTCGAACCCGCTGGAGCTGCTCCTCCATATCCATCATATCCAGCGCTCCTACTGTTGCGCTAACGACACAATTTTGTTGAATTCCTCCCTCAATCCACGTAAGATGAACGGGTGCGGCTTGACCACGGAAGACAGCCCATTGGGGTTTGTTGGCAATGAGTGAACCGACATTATATACTTCAGGGCGCGAGGTATCAATGCCAAGTTCAAGACAGTAACCACCTGCCGATACGGCAAGATACGCATTTGAACCGACCGTGTCAATGAGACCGCCGACAATATCACCAATAATAGCGGGAATAAGCTCGGCGGAATCGGCGTAGGTATAAGAGCCGCAGCTACGCACTGCCATATCACGGAGCATCTGAGCATTATGTGACGTGCCGAAACCGAGGGTATTGACAGGCGTTCCGCTTGGTAGCCGTGCCGCAATCAGCCGTAGCAATCCCGCAGAGTTTGTAATTCCTGTATTAACGTGTCCATCGGTCATTAGGAAAACAGCATCAATAGGCGATTCACTCATATCACTGAGTACTTCAATTGCATCCTCCATATTTGTACCACCATCTGCCGTCAACCGGTCTACAATACGATGAATATCTGTCTTGGCACGGGGATTCATATTGGCACAATCGACAACAACCGATGCGGTACTAGCATATTGAATAAGTGTAAGCATATCCCGTTCCTCCATACGGTCAATAAGCAGGTGCAATGTACGAATAACGGCGGCAAGCGGTGCCCCCTCCATACTTCCGCTGGTATCTAGCAGCAGAGCAATATGGTAGGGCGTACGCTCAGCACCCACCCTACGCGTGGGTAGAATTCGTACAACAAGGTCGCTTCCATAATAGGACGCATCAACTTGAACAGGCATTTTATGCGAATTCAAATAAACAAATCGAGGATTCAATTTTTTTATAATCAAGGCTGCGTATCGGTTGCGTAATTTTTTGTGAGCAATGTTTGCATACGCTTATATTTGATATAGTCAGTATGGGTGCGGAAGGTGGGAAATGGTGTGCCTGCGCCCGGAGGGCTTGTGTATACAATACCTACACTACTGACATTCTGGTATACGTTGTAATTATTAGATTCCGACGAATATAGCGTCTTGCCCGAATTAAATGAAACGGAATCGGACGCTGAGCGATCGTTAGGCTGCTTACGGAATAATAGAACCGAGCAATCTTGGGCGCAGAAGTTTACAGTCGATAATGGCAACGCAGGATCAGGATAGTAGATATAGGCACTGGTAGAGCCGTAGTAGGGCGGAGCCTGTGATGGAACTGACATATTTAATGAGCGATTAGAAATTCTTTCTCATACGCTGACTCCATTTCGGGTAAAGGCGCTTCGCGGTAATCACGAATATATTCAACCGCCTCCCCTTTGCGAATGCTAATTACACCAGAATTCATTGTGATAATGCTATATAATGTCTTCGCGCCTCCAGCCTTATCTGCCGTCCACATATTCGCACTACGCGTCCACTTATTCGCCAATAAGTCGTATACGAGTTGCGCGCCCGAGAAGATGATACCCGATGGCGAAACGATTGTAGACGGGCATTGTTCAGATACAATGCCGAGCACCTTTCCTGAATGTTTGACAACGTCGCCAATCGCGATCGCATCTATATGCTTCCACTGCCCATCCACCATCAAAACTTCGGTATCTCCGTCAACACCGAGGCTGTAGTCGAGCACCGGCGCCTCGCCCTTGCCCCCATCGCCACTATTTAATGCACGCGCAGCTATGCGCTGTGTATGAGCAATAACTGCCGCCGAATCGTGCTCATCATAGTCTGCTACTAGTAACCCGTCAATACCTACACGGAATTTGTGTCCGTCGACGTTTAAGCATACAAGTTCAGGTACCGAGCCCGCCCATACCGCCATGGGATGCGTCTCCGCCATCACCATTCCTGCTTCACCCGCCAAAACGTAGTGTTGAGCGCTCAGAACCACATCGCCGACGCGTACCATTGGCGTCGAGCTACCGGCGAAGCGGAATACCGACGTCACAACCGGCGCCTTATTGTTAGGAACTTCAGCCAGCACATCGCCAATCTTAACCTCCGAAATAGCCTTATAGGTACCATCTGCCATCTTGACCTGTGTATCAGGCACGAAGCAGAATTCAAATATAAATTTTACTAAGTCATTATCGGCAAGGTTGAACGCGGCAGTCATAGCAGACTGACCCATAAAGAGTACGGCAAACATAGTACCGTAGACTTTGCCCATCAAATTAAGAATACGAATAAAACTCATACGGACATTATTCATTAAGAATTGAATCTTATTGCGCACGCTTGCTATGAAGTTCTCTACTCCACTTAAAAAGTTCGCAAACATTCCGCGAATACTCATAGCCGCATTTATAACAGTCATAAGCACTCCTTGGAATGTTGCTAATATACTGTAAATAGGTGCGAAGACTTCGGCAGCTTTTCCATTAAAGATATTCTGTACGCAAAAATTAAAATTATCCATTGGATCGTACCCGAAATTTCCTACAATTGGCATAAATAGTGGATTACATCTGTAGTTTGCGAAATGCTTTTTAATATCTGCTAAATTACTCAATTGTAGTGCTACAAACACTAATGCAATGTTTATAATTGTAACAATAGCAAAGACGATTATAGTTCGTGTATAACCCTCTTTCCATGCAACCATCTTTTCAAAATCGGATGTTTCCATTCTGAAAATCCCTCTGTTGGAAGCCGTGATTTTACTTGGGTGTTTCAAACCTGCCGATTTTTTCGTTTCTTATATGTACGTCGTTTGCTACCCCCTTTAGCCTTAGGAACAATAGGAGGAGTGCGTGGCGCAGATGGTGTCGGCGGAGCAGGAGGACGAGTAATTATTGTCTTCGGGACAGCGGTCGAGTCTGGTTTTTTCGTATCATCTACATCGTTCCAACTACGAATAGAAAAAGATCCACCCATTCTACGATTTCTACATATTTAAATACGTTTAGGCAAGTGTACGCTTAATCCACGCAATATCGGATTTGAAGACCTTGCTGGCAACAGGTGAGGTGCGCTTGGTGTAGGTGGCAACCGCCTGAAGTTTACGGCGAACAGATAGGGAACCGTATAAGGCGACTGCCTTCTTTAACGCGGCGTGGCGAGCCTTCGCCGATTTCTTGACAACATTGGCATAACCGAACTGTGATAGTTCGCCCTCGCGTAATGGACCTATACCGGGGGACCCATTAGGACCACGATATCCTTTGCCCTTGCGACCGACATCTTTTATCCATCCAGCAGGAATACGAATACGGCGCCCATTCTTGAGCTTACGCGTATATGCCGCACGGCGAATCTGCCCTCTATGTTTGCGTGTTGCGGTCATTAATCTTCTAATACGGTTCTAGAAATTGTAGAAATCATATACCCAATTCAAGAGGATGTTCGCTTTCGCAGGTCTAACATGTGCGCTCCTTGTTGGCGTTCTGTACTTTTTTGCGAAAGTGAATCAACAGGAGGTTCTGGATCACTGGGATGAGTACAATAAAAATTTATTATTTGTCTTTTTCTTAGCACCTTTCTATAAGCCTGATGGTGACCCTCGGTCCCGGCTTCAATTTGCATTCGATAATTTCAATAACTTACTTTCAACGTTTGCGACGGATACAATGAAAACAATCATGCAGCCGGTAATGCAGATTTTTAAGATGCTTACGGATGCGATTGATCAAACTGTAAGCGGACTGTTTAACGTGCGAGGACTTCTCAAATCGATGTGGAGTCAATTCAATAGTATGACGGAGGTGTTTATGAATCGGTTTCAGGGAACATTGACTGCCCTGCGAGCAACGTTTATGAAGTTACACGCGGCGATTGGCAAGACATTTGCGATTGCCGTGGCGGGTATTATGTCGGGTCTTTCAGCACTACAAACAATGTTAAGTATGTTCGACTTAGTTGTAAATGTGTGTATTACAATTTTGATTATTGTAGCGGCGATTTTTATATGGCTTCCCTTCATTTTCCTTCCAGTTTTAGCGCTCATTATTATGGCGGTGGTTGCAATTAATGAACTTCCGTCGGAGTTTAGTGACCAAATGACCGGTATTGCCGGTGTGTTTTGTTTTGCCGAGGGAACGGAGGTAGAAACAAAAGACAGTACAAAACCGATTGAATCAATAAAAATTGGTGAAACCTTGGCGGATGGCGGAACGGTACAGGGTGTTCTAGCATTCGACACGGATACAGATGATATGTATGATTTATACGGTGTTCATGTGAGCGGGTCGCATATTATTCATACACCGACGCAACCAATGATGGTACAAAATCATCCAGACGCACATAGACTTCCACAGCAACACTGTAAAGTATACTGTTTTATTACTTCTACACGGCGTATTCCCGTTAAATCAATGATCGGTACGTTAGAATTTGCCGATTGGGAGGAGTTAGAGAATGATATAGATGACCTCAGAGAGTGGAATAAGCGCGCGTTCGCACTATTAAATCCAAACATGATCTACTTGGAACCGAGCCCTTATTGTCTCACGTCGGAGGCAGGATTTACGGGCAAAACTCACGTAATGACAGCACTAGGACCTACAGAACTTCGTGGAATAATTCCCGGATGTACAGTCATTGATGCCAGTGGCAAGCAAACACTGGTGCGTGGTGTTGTGCGCTTAGCCGCTGAGGAGGTGACCAATGCAGTCAAGTTGAGTGAATCATCGTATATGTCATCCGGTAATTGGACGAAGGTCGGTGATACGTGGCTACAACAGCACAGCCTATGCGGAACAAAACCCGCCGAGGAAATATGGTATCAGCTGTTTACGGAGTCCGGTACATTTACAGTAATTGAAGGCGGACAGTTTATTGAGGTCCGCGACTTCACAGATGTTGGAAGTTCAGACATTCATAAGACCTATGACTGGGTCTTAGAAACTTTAGCCACAGCAACGGAGAAAATCTAATCCATAACTAAAGCAAATGTCTCCCAGAATTACATTCGTTCTTGTCATGCTGGCATTACTCCTCCTGGCGAATCTACTGATGGTGAATGGTTTTACTAACTACCCTATCGGCGCGGAGGGCTTCGCGGATTACATGCTGGACAATGCCTCGCCGATTGGTCAGAATTACGTGCCGATTGGCACGTATGATGATGTTGTGAAGAAGCCTGCGAATGGTCTCTCCAACTGGCGCGGACCGGCACCAAATGAGCCCCTACTGGGTCCCGATGTTGAGCTCGGACCTGATAACCTCTTTATGTTCAAGAACAACCAGTGCAAGCCTGAGTGCTGCCCTGCGTCATATAGCTGCGGTGGCGGCTGTGTATGTACGACGGCAAAGCAGCGCGACTTCATTGCCAGCCGCGGTGGCAACCGTGATGCGCCGACGGATCTATAAACGATTGCGTACTTTGATATTATAATATTGTAATACTGTAATACTTTCATAATATGCTAAAAGCATATACTGAAATGTTTCTATTTTATTATACTCCCTTACCGGTGAATGCCATATCGAGAGGCGCACCAACTAGAGGAGTATCAACGGCAGTAAATGCGTTGTCAATGGGGGTACCGGCTGTTAGGTCGCCCTCGTCAGGCGCACCGCCCTGCGGCATCAGTGAACGGTTGAGTGTTAGGAGTGTCACCTGCCGCGCCTCTGCCAGTGCCTCGGCGGGCTTGACATAGTTAAACTCCGACTTCTCCGTGACGGGCTCTTTTGTCTCCTGCATCTCTACGTAATTCTCAAAGAACTCCTTCGAGTCCAAGCCGACTGTATTGACGGGTCCGATAAATCCCTCGCCCATACATACACGGTAGTGAATATGGGGCGATAGCTTTCCCTTCATAGGCACAGTATACGACTGCGGCTTTCGTACTTTGAGCGTTACAATACCAGAGGGATTCGCAACCGCTACACCGGCATTGCGATACTCAAGATAGGCATGGCGCCAGTCGTTGACCTCGTGTAGATCCTTATTCGCCGACTCTGCCGCCCAATAGATGACTTTCGCGCCGGGGCTTACTAACACATCAGCGGAGATGTCGGCATTTTCGGGAGTCTGGACCTTTAGGACTTCGCACGGTACAATAGACTCGCCGAGAAACGGTAAATAAGTATCACGGCTAAATGCGACAAAGAGTGCCGCAATACCGACAGCGGCAAATACAGCGTTTGCTAGAAATACATTCTTGCCGGTAACGTATGTAACGAAATCCTTGCCTAGAAAGCTCTTAACGCCCCAATTCAGACCTCCTATGACAAGTAAGAGGATAGCAATGGCGTGTACCTTCGCTGTCCAATAACGGTTCATTCTCTGTTATTAGGCAGTTAAAATCAAATCGTAAACTTGGGTGTCTGTGGGAATATCTTTCGCGGCGCAACGGAACTGCGCAAAGAGTGGCTTTTCTATCTGAACCTTCGGCATAGCATTATGAACATCGGCGGCAAGAGCACGATAGAGGTCAAAATCAGGATAGCGCTCCTCGCCGGCAGGTGTACGAAGTACATTCTTTCCGCTGTCGTCTGTGAGCCACTCCCATAATAGATTGTAAACGGGACTGACCGTTTCGGGGTAGAGCTTGGAACCCTCGCGTGACATAATCTTAACGGGCGACGAGTTCGCAGGTCGGTCCGGAAAGAGCGATTCCAGTAGTGAAACCGCTAGACGGCATAAGTCAAATGACGTATTTGGTTCGACTCGCTTTCCCTCGGACTCGTCAAAGAACGGATCGCAATTGTACTGGGTAGCAGCGTCATTTCCAGGGAAAAACGCGTCGGAAATAAAGAATCCGCACCCAGGAACTGTGAAGGAGGCGCGACCGAAATCGATAATCTTCATCAGGCGTCCGTAGGTGGGAATTTTCATATACCAGGTCTCCTTGCCTTTCACAACGCGGTAGTAGACATCGGTCACACCAGTACCGTTCCACATAATATTATTGGTGTGTAAGTCGTTATGGACAAAACCGAAATAGTGCTGCGCAACCACAAGACCGGCAATAACCTGGAAAAGCCACGCCGCCCAGCGCACATCCTTTGTCTCTAACATACTGATATCATCGGCATCTTCTTCGTCCAGAAGCGTATCCATTGTGCCATCAGCCTTCTCAAGCAGTGATACCTGAACAGGAAAGTTCGAAAATTCGACAAACTCTTCCACTTCATCACTATTGTAAGAAGTTCCAGAACCAGAATCGGACATTGACCCTTCGTCGGATCCATCTATACGTTTAAGGCGTAGGCGCGGGTTTGTGAGTTTGACAGTAGCCTCTTCTAGAATAACCGGTTCCTCCTCACTTACAGTTAATGTATTTTCCACTGTAGCAGAGACTCCAGTATCCGCATCGACGGATATAAAATCGTCAAGTGCTAATGCTTCACCTGGCTGGGTAAAGAGTGTTTCAAGCGATTTCTTTTCACCGGCTGTATCTTCGCTTTCCTGATATTTGAAGAGACCGAGGCGTTGATTTGGTTTCCACCAGGACTTTTTACGTAGGGAGTCGTACTCTTCAGAAATATTATATACATAGGTATCTACACGAGCAGAAAAGGTGCCGTAGCAGAGGCACCAATGGGGTGAAATACGGCTTTCGGCGAACTTAGATGCGTATAAGGCAAAAAGCGCGTCAACGTACGCTTCATTGAGTGGATGATTGATTTTCATAAGAGTGTTTTTCCATAGGTCGCTGGGTGCGGAAAGGGCGCCATCGGCGGGTAGAACGTATTCACCCTCCATTGCGGCAAGTGGATCGACGAGATGAATACGCTTAATGAAAATATCACGTTTCGTTCCATCGACGAGTTTTAGTGCCGCTTCAAAACTAGAATCGGATTGACGTTCAACACCGGCAACAAGTTCACCTGATATACCGAGCCAGCAAGAATTGAATCCTAAAAGTGACGATTCGTAGGTTTGTTCTAGTTTTTCCAATGCTGAAAAGTACGGTTGAGGCTTTTTAAATTCCGTCATTGTCTCTTGAAGTATTTTGGGTAAAGTGGCAGGGGATGTAAAGAGTTTTAATGATTCAGGTAGTTCAGATATCGCAGGTCGCGCAACTCTTGCGCTAACGCTACCGCCACGACCTCCGCCTCCTCCACGACCTCCGCCTCCTCCACGACCTCCGCCTCCTCCGCCTCCGCCACGACCACCACGACCCCCTCTAGGAGCGCCACGAACAGGACCTCCGCGTCCGCGATTTCGGTTAGGAGGCATTTCTAAACCCCGTGCCGGGTCTAATTTAAGAGACTTTCCGCATAGAAAGCACGGATACGCGGTAAAAGAAAAATGGCCGAATTAGGTATCAACACAGATGAGTGCTCCGGCAAGACCTGGTATGGGTTTGACGGCGATGTTGCCGACCATGGGGGGCGATGGAGGTGGTAGCGGTCCCCGCCCCACAATGAACCTCCGCCTCTCCAAATTTAATATGAATATGGTTCCGGATGATGGTGTCGTCCTATTTATTGGACGCCGTGGAACCGGTAAGTCATGGCTTATCAAGGACTTAATGTGGTATAAGCAGAAGTTTCCTATTGGTACTGTATTCTCAGGTACTGAGGGCGCGAACGCTTTCTACGGTTCAATGGTACCGAGTCTATTCATTCACGATGAGGTGGTGCCACAGACAGTCAGTAATGTACTCAAGCGTCAGGAGCAGATTACGAAGCAGATTCGTAAGGAGACAGACGCGCGGGGGTCATCGCAACTCGACCGCAAGGCATTTATCATTATGGACGATTGCTTGTACGATAATAAGTGGGTGAACGATAAGTGGATTCGTTCGCTGTTTATGAACGGTCGTCACTACGGTCTCCTATACATTCTTGCCATCCAGTACGTGATGGGTATTCCGCCAGTCCTACGAGGACAAGTGGATTACGTATTTATCCTGAGAGAGAATCAGGTGAGCGCCCGTCGCCGTATTTACGAGCAGTTCGCCGGCATTTTCCCAACATTTGAGCTGTTTTGCCAGATTATGGATCAGTGTACCGAGGACTACGAGTGTTTAGTGATTCACAACGGCGCACATACAAATAAGATTGAGGACTGTGTGTTTTGGTACAAGGCGCAGCCGCATCCTGATTTTAAGATTGGTTCACGGGATCATTGGGTGCGGTCGGCGGAGTACGAGCGTCAGAAGGAACTCGCAGAACAAGCAGGCGACGCGGGCTTACCTATGTTGACGACGGGAGGGGCGACAAAGGGACCGGTTCTTCAGGTAAATAAATATTAGTGACAGGTGCTACTGTTGCTGTCTCAAACTCAGCGGCAATCTCGGCTAGATTTTCCCGTTCATATTGTTGCCATCGTTGGAAGAATTCTAATGTCTGTGGAGTCCAACGACGTCCCTTAGACCTAGGATTGAAAGGATTTTTCCATAAGTAACCAGGTGCGGCGTAAGGATTCTGACGTGCAAGTTCTCTTAACGCGTTGCCTAGTTCCATTGGTATTCTTTGAACCATTTACAAAACCAAATCAAAAAATGTTTAGACCGCCGTTCTGTTCTAGCGAATATAGTCTATGCCGCCGTTGAATTGAGCATTGGCGGCAGTCGCAGCCGCAACAATCTCAGCACCGCTACGACCGGTACTACCGAAGCCGCCGTCACCACGAATTGTTGCCCCGCCAGGAATCGTATCGACAATTTCAATACGCTCAAATGGCTGTAGTTCAGGTCCGGCAATCTGGAAGTAGCGATCGCCGAACGCAACTGAAACATCCACACCCGTAGAGTAGAGCATAGCCAGTAGGGGACCACGGTAGCCGGCATCAATCAGACCGACCGAATTTGCCATACGCAATGGGGTTTTGGAGATGGAGGAGCGGGGAAGCATCCAGTAGGCACGGAACCGACCAAGCATAGGATCGTAGACCGCGGCGCGGCAGGTCTGACCGACCTTGACAGCAGCACCGCCGCTGCTACTGCCACCGGCAGCCGTTGGACTCATTCCAGGCACCGTTGCCGCTACGGAAAACAGGTCGAAACCGGCATCGCGCTCGCCCTTAGGCTTCGCCATATATGCCGTTGCCTGCTTGAGATACATCTCTTTCGTTGCCGGATCATCAGGAACTAGGTAGAGCACAAGCATTGTGTTATACCTTGTTAGAAATTCAGCCAAACCAGTGTCAAATTTTTACTTTTTATGTGTGGCAGTATCGCTTACATGTCATCCTCATCCTCTTGGATACAATTGCCCTCCTCGTCGTATTTTGAGCATTTTACTACGAATCCCTCGTCCACATGCTCGATGCAGTTACCATCTTTATCATACGCTAAGCACTCGTCGTCGAAGCCCTCATACTTGTGTAATGCTCCCCAAACCGCCTTATGGATTAGGTGGTATACAAGCGCGAAAATGAGACCGTGGACGAGCGCAACGACGATCTTGTCGGACGCCTTGGAGGGTAGAGTTACAAGAATACCGGGTGTGAGCACAACGAAAAGTAGGGCAGTGAACGCGGTCATTAGGTAGCTAAACATAGTTATTTCTATCTTTAAGCGGGAATTTAATTAAATATAACTATATTTGCTAGGAGTTATATCTGCATTAAATATCAAAAAAGAGGAGCACTGGCACGTTTCCCCAAACCTGTCGTGGCGTTATAATTAGCAACGTCACGAAGGCGCTGCAATTCGACCTCATCGGGCTCATTGTCCGCCTGTGTTCTTACCTGGTTCGCCACTAGTGTCGCCTGTCGCGCCACAGCTTTTGCCGCTGCAGCTTTTGCCGCTGCTGCTGCTTTTTCAGCAGCCCACGGCGCGCAAAGGGCATCCAGATCAGGGGGAGGGCGAAATCCCTCTATTCCATAGTCCTGGAAGTCCTCATCATCAAACCCCTTCATACTTGTGTAATACCCCCTTAACTGTCTTGTGGATTAGGTGGTATACAAGGGCAAAAATAAGACCATGGACAAGTGCAATCACAAGCTTGCTGGACGCCTTGGACGGTAACGTTAATAGAACGCCGGGTGTAAGCGCAACGAAAAGTAAGGCAGTGAACGCAGTCATCAGGTAGCAAAACATAGTTATTTCTATATTTAAGTATTATTTAATTACTTAAATTTCGAGACACAGAATCCCTTGGCATTACACTGGTAATTTGCGGGGCAAATACCATCGGGGTGCGTAGCGCTACAGACAGACGGAAATCCCTCATACTTACTCATAAACGTTCGCACTGCATTGTGGATAAAGTTATAAATCAGGGCAAAGATGAGACCGTGAACAGCCACAATAACAAGTTTGCTTGATGCCTTAGACGGTAAAGTAAGAACTACTCCTGGCGTAAGTACGATAAAGAGGAGTGCTGTGAATACAGCCATTAAGTAACTGCGCATAGTTGTTTCTACAAACACAGCAGATTTTACGCACACGGCACTTTAATCCCAATAGATGTCAAAAATGCTGTTTGTGTTCCAAATGTGTAGTGTAAAATTTCACCAAGCACTAGCCAAAAGATTAATACAGGCAAAAATGACACTTTGAGCAAATAAGCGGTCACAAATGCTAAAACAATGGTAGCAATTGTATCATTTAACGCGTATCCAAAGATGCGCGTTGAATGAAAGCCTTGTCCAGGTATGCCTAGAGCATATTTGTACGGGCACCCCATTTACATGAAGGTCTTATTTTATAGCTTCTTACCATCCTCTGTTACAAGGGTGTTCTCAGCAGGTGCTGCCGCTGTTGCTGCCGCAGCAGAATCAACAGACTTCATCACAGAGGCGGTCACAGCTGCCGCCGCTAACTCCGCCTGCTCGCGCTTACGCTTCATGAACGGATCCTCGTCGCCGAACATATCCTTCGCCGGCTTCGACTCATCTGACACACTTGCGCCAATGACGGGCTTCTTCGTCTTCGCCTCACCCATACGTAGGACCTTGTGCTCGGCGTAGAGCTCATCGCGCGTCTTCTCATTCTCCTTGTACTTCTTCATGAGGGTGTTGAGCTGGTCATCCGCGTATTCCTGGTCGGCAATATCGTGCGGTTCAGGGTCCCAGGGGAGCCAGAAACCGACCTGACCGACGTAAACGTTGAAGGACGGGTCGAGCTTCTGTAGCGTCTTACAGCGGTGAACCGCCTCGTTGTACGTATCAAAGACACCACGAACCTTTACACCCTGTACCGTCGTACGGAAGTCGTTCTTCGCAAAGAATTCGTCATCCATACGCTTACGGTTCTTGAAGAGGAACGTCTCATAATCCTCCTTGATGGCAGACTCGCGGAAATCGGCAACCTTCGTCTTCACATACGTCTTCATATCCTCAGCGATATCACTTGTTAGATCGCGACGTACATCCTTAATGACCTGGAGAGCATCGTTGAGGTCGGCAAGCACCTGGAGGGCGCCGCTGAGGTCCGTCGCCTTATCCTTCTTGAGGATAGCGTTCTCAACAACATCCTGAACTCTGGACGCCGCCTCCTGAACCTTCTGAACCTCCGACATGACAAAACCCTCCGTTGACTTGATTTTGAACTGCATATCATAATCCTTGAGGAACTCAGTGAAAAAGAAGAGGTCCTTATTCTTGAGTACCTTCTGCGGACTAATAAAGCTGAGTGCTACATAGTGCTGTCCCGGAATTTCCTTATCGGCTTCCAGGAAAACCTCCTTCTTATCATTTTCAGTGGAGTCCGACATAGTTTCTAGAGCATTGAATGAATTATATCTTTAAACTTTAACGCATCGGCGCCACTTTTTTTCCTTGCCCGGAGTATAAGAACAATGGACGGTTTCAACGGCACGGAGCTCCTCACCCGCGCAGTCAAGTATTTCCTGGAGGGTCTCGCCGTCGCGGTAGCGATGGTCATCATCCCCCGCAAGGTCCCCCAGCTGGAGGAGATCGCCGTAATTGCCACGACGGCTGCGGTTGTCTTCGCCATCCTGGACCTCCTGTCGCCCTCTGTCGGACTCACGTCTCGCCAGGGTGCGGGTCTGGCGCTCGGCTCGCAGCTGGCGGGCGGCTTCCGCATGGCGGCGTAAATACCCCCCGAAAAACTAACCAAGTTTTCAATTTTTCGTTTAAAAAACGAATTGTTGAACTACAGCATATCTATCTCTTCATCGCTGTCATCGACATCATCTATATCGTACTCGTCCACAGCATCCGGTTTCACACGTGCTACAGTCATTTTTGTCTCGATCTTTTTCCATTCGCGTGTGATTCCACCCTTGGTTTTTGTATCCAGCGCAACTCGTTCCATATCCTCCTTATACGTCATATCCGTAATCGTTTCGAGCATATCATCGCGTGTTGCGCCGAACTCTACCAGTCGACCAACAATCTCAGACGCCGATTTGCCCTTCATAAACAGCATTGACCGAAGACAATCAAGTGTATCAAGCATCCCTTCCCCGTTTCCACCAGAAAGCACCCCGCGAGAGCGCATATCACGCAGCCAACGGCGATGCTTGAGTCGCTTGGATTGCTTACCAAGCCAGGATGGAAAGATTTGGAAGGGCGCGATACCCTCTACCGAAACTGCGGCAGAGACAACGGCAGAAACAGCATAGGGCATTAGGGACCAGGTCTGCGAGCCACGAATACGGCGATCTAGAATATCGTAGTCGCCGAGATGTCCGCCCGCAGTAGCACAACGCTGAACCAATACTGTGTCATTTGGACGCGACCCGCGCGGTTTTCCAGCGGTGGCAACATATCCTTCGGCAACCATCAGGGGAATCATACCGTAATCCAGAAAGACCAGGTCATCTTTCACGGCGCGAGAGTCCCCGCCACCGATGAGCCGACCGGTCGCAGAGAAGGCGTCCACCCTCTGAAGCTCGTCTTTCGTTCCAGCATTCAGCCCCTCACCGACAAGCGATGCTGCCGAGAACTGAAGAGCATTGATGACCGAGCGGATATCGTTGCCGTTCCGTTCGCATATTTCCTCAATCTGTGCTACAGTATATCCTAACTTTTCCGCCTTAACAACTCGTTCATACAGTGCCTTTGCGATGACTGTCTTTGTCGGACGCTGAAAGCGGATATCTAGGCAACACGATGCGAGAGGACGCAACCTAGGCGTTCCTCGCTCGTTGGCGATACAAATGATAGGAAACGCGCACCCAGCAATCACTTTCGCCAGTTCACCGATACCACCACGGTCACCGGTGCTCATTCCGTCCACCTCGTCCATTACAATCACGCGCCGCTTACCGCAGCACCCGCTCCGTTTTGCCTCATCGAAGTACCGACGTACCGCCGAGGCGGAGCGCTCGTCGGATGCGTTGAATTCGACCAACTCGTACCCACACCCGCGCACAATCAACCCGACGGCGGTTGTTTTGCCAATACCAGGCGGACCGGTCACCAGCGCTCCTCGTGCCACTCCCGCTGCC
>Ga0214164_1000985_pt1 | contig 17196 bp, 14 predicted proteins | sample TroBogepilimnion_13_FD_153003 | JGI IMG/M metagenome (GOLD analysis project Ga0214164, IMG submission 153003) | Freshwater microbial communities from Trout Bog Lake, WI - Practice 03JUN2009 epilimnion v4 | ecosystem: Environmental > Aquatic > Freshwater > Lake > Epilimnion/Euphotic zone ...
CTTCTTCTAAAGAAGATTTATGTTACAAATAAGTAAGCGTGGGCAGGAAATGCCCCCATCACCCATTAGAAAGCTTGTTCCTTATGCAGAAGCTGCTGTTGAAAAAGGAATTAAAGTATACCATTTAAATATTGGTCAGCCAGATATTGAGACGCCTCAGTTGATGCTGGATGCAGTACGCAATAGCGATTTTAAAATATTGGATTACGGGCATAGTGCGGGCAACGAAAGCTATCGCAGAAAGCTGGTAAAGTATTATAAAAGTGTAGGCGTTGATGTAGACTACAAACAAATACTTATTACCACCGGTGGTAGCGAAGCTTTGCTGTTTGCGTTCATGGCCTGCTTCGATCCGGGTGATGAAATCATTATCCCAGAACCTTTTTATGCCAACTATCATGGTTTTGCAGCAGAAGCTGGGGTGGAAGTAGTAACCATTACTTCCGATATAGCCACAGGCTTTGCCTTGCCACCCGTTGAGGAAATAGAAAAGAAAATAACCGCGCGCACCAGAGGGATTGTTATTTGTAACCCCAACAACCCCACTGGCTATGTTTACAGCAAGGAGGAATTGGAGCAGTTAGCAACAATGGTTGCCAAGCATAATCTTTACTTCTTTTGTGATGAAGCTTATAGAGAGTTTAATTATGAAGGAGAAATGCCCATGTCATCTCTGAACCTGAAAGGAGTAGATGATAATGTGGTGATGGTAGATACAATCAGTAAACGGTATAGTGCTTGTGGTGGAAGAATAGGTGCATTGGTAACAAGAAATAAATTACTGATTGATACCGTAATGAAGTTCGCTCAAGCGAGGTTATGCCCCCCAAGCTTTGCGCAGATGGCAGGGGAAGCAGCATTGGATTTGCCAGCTGATTACTTCGATCAAACAAAAGCAGAATATAAAAGCAGAAGAGATTTGATTGTAGAACGCCTGAACGCAATGGAAGGTGTGTATTGCCCCAAGCCAAGTGGTGCTTTCTATGCCATTGCCGAATTGCCAATTGATGATGCCAATAAATTTTGCCAATGGCTGCTGGAATCATTTAGCTATAAAGGCGCAACAGTGATGTTAGCACCAGGATCGGGGTTTTATGCAACGCCCGGATTGGGACTAAATCAAGTGAGGTTGGCGTATGTATTAAATAAAACAGATATTAATGCTGCAATGGATTGCTTGCAAGAAGCTTTGAAGTTATATTCTGCCGATTAAAAAGGAAGTTAACCGCTTCATATATGTCATGGGGCAACGACGATAGGCTCTAGCATATCATTTGGGGACGTATTTAATGATACAGTATAAATACTCCTTTTATGATGAAATCTTGCGGATATGTTTTGGGCTTGTTGTTTTTTATCTACTGTGTCAAAGCCAATGGTCAGAGCTACCATGCAGCAAACGGTTCTGCCTATGCAGGGGTGCTCGGTAATTTTACTAATCCAGCAAGTGGTATCAATTCTCCTTTTAAATGGGATGTTTCAATAGTTGGGGCGCAGTCAATAACTACAAATAATGCGCTATCTATTGGTAATCTGGACTTCAATAATTTAGCATCAACTGCAGTTTTATTCCAACCTACTTCTGGAACTGGCAACAGGCGAATTGACAATAATGCTGATTTGCACCTGTTCAATGTGAGGTATGCAATAGACAAAATTCAATGTGTGAGTTTTGGAATACGGGTACGATCCTACACACATGCTACCGCTTCTTCTTTCAACTTCATAGATACCACAAGTGGACTTCTGCCTTTTCTGAGTTACAACGCTGGCTCTACACCATTCAGTTCATCAGTATCAAATGAGGCATGGGTGGAAAATGATTTCAGCTATGCCAGAATTCTCAAAGAAGATAATAACAGCAGGTGGTCTGGCGGAATTACAATTGGGCTTTTGAGGGGTATATCTGGCTTTTATGGATCGATAAATAATCTTAGATATGTATCTGAAGCAGGCAGAAGCGTTGCTACTGGGGGAGGTGTAAAAATCCTTTATTCTGACACCTATTCAGTCACAGATGAGGGCAATACACTACTCAAAAATGCGCTAAAACTTAAACAGGCAGGAAACTTAAGTGTTGGGGCAAGTGTTGGGGTGGAGTATTTGGTTAAAAAGAATGTTTTTGATGAACCCTATAATCCCAAGAACTACTACTGGAAAATTGGGTTTAGCATCATGGATATAGGTGGTAACAAATTCAACACAGCGGCCTATTCTTTTATTGTTGATTCTCCCAAGGCCAATGTTACAGATACAGGGCTCATCAACCAGATCGATGCTGCTTACGGGCATTATGATGTAAAGCGGGTGCTTATCAATAACTTCAAAGGTTCTTTACCTTATCAATCTACATTTAAAATGAGGCTACCCACACGTTTAGTACTAGCTATTGATAAAAGCTTTAGTTCCAACTTTTATGTGAATGCCATGCTAAGCCTAAACGTCTACAATGAAAATTCTGCTAATATCTACAAGATAAATACAACTGAACTTAATTTATTAGTCATTACACCTAGATGGGAGAATCATTTCTGGGGGTTTTATATGCCCGTGCAGTACACAGCCACGCACAATCTTTTTGTAGGAACAGCGATAAAGATAGGGCCATTACTCATCGGGCTTCATAACCTCAACTGGCTAGATAAATCTAAGATTGCAGAACTAAATGGGGGTAGTTATGTTGCCTTGCATATTCAGCCAAAGACAAAGAAGTTGCATCATTCATTGGATTGTTTTTACGATTAACTCAAAAAGTTTCAAAACCTTAAAAAGAAACTATTTGTAATACGATTGGGTGCACTTATAAAAAAAGTGCAGCAGCTACCAATTAGGCAGCGCTGCACTTTTGGTTTATAACTAGTGATGATTATCTTACAATAATCCTTTGCTTGTCAAGTATTCAGCAATCTGAATTGCGTTGGTAGCAGCACCTTTACGAAGGTTGTCGCTCACTATCCACATATTCAAAGTTTTTGGTTGAGTCTCATCCCTACGCAAACGACCTACAAATACATCGTCTTTTTCGTGTGCCCACAAAGGCATTGGATAAAACTGTTCTGCATCATTTTGTTGTAACACAACACCTGGAGCAACTGCCAACAGAGCTTTTACTTCTTCCAGATCAAACTCATTTTCAAACTCCACATTCACGCTTTCGCTGTGTCCGCCCACAACTGGAATACGAACGGTGGTAGCTGTTACTTTGATGTTGTCGTCCTGCATGATTTTGCAAGTTTCTTTCACCATTTTCATCTCTTCTTTGGTGTATCCATTTTCAAGGAATACATCTATCTGAGGGATTACGTTCAAATCAATCTGATATTTATATGCTCTTTCACCTCCAATACCTTTTCTTTCATTGAACAATTGGTCAACGGCAGCTTTACCAGTACCAGTCACACTTTGATAGGTGCTTACAACGACTCTTTTTATCTTGTATTTGGTGTGCAAAGGCTGCAATGCAACCACCATCTGAATGGTGCTACAGTTGGGGTTAGCGATAATCTTATCTTCGGCAGTCAACACTGCCGCATTCACTTCTGGTACTACCAGTTTCTTGGTAGGATCCATACGCCAAGCACTACTATTATCGATAACTGTGATGCCTGCGGCAGCGAACTTAGGTGCCCATTCTGTTGAAGTGCCACCACCTGCAGAGAAGATAGCAACAGCAGGTTTTGCATCAATACCAGCCTGCATACCCACTACTTTGTACTTCTTGCCTTTAAATTCTACTTCCTTACCCACAGAACGCTCCGATGCTACGGGTACCAATTCAGTTACTGGGAAGTTTCTTTCGGCAAGTACTTCCAACATCTTTGTGCCTACCAGGCCTGTGGCCCCAACTACGGCTACTTTCATTTTTGTGTTCTCCTTTGTGCTAATTTACTCAGCTTTTTTTAGATTAATAATTGATAAAAACAAAACAGCCTCCCCTGTTTGGGAAGGCTGCTGTTATATTTTGAAATACACAAACGACTAAGCCTTCCCTCTCGGGAATCCCTTTATTGTCTTTATTGTTGTATTTGTAAAATTTATCATTGCGAGGCAAATATATAATTCAGATTTAATTAGAACAAAAAATAATTTAGTGACAACATTTTCTAGGAAACCCTTTAGTAGATCTTTAGTACGTATTTATCAATAATATATCTCTTAAAGATAAAAAATTTAGTAAATAGATGATATTTTTGTTTTTAAAATCATCTATACTATATAATTTAGCATTTTAAAATACTAATTATGATAGATGATAGATTTTACCAATCGACTTATGTGGGTACAAAGAACTTTAGTCAGATAGATATCCAAACAGCCAATGCCACTGGTTTTGGTGCTGCAGCCGACGACTATGCCGAAAGAGGGATTGACCTGAATGAGCAGTTGATAATGAATAAGCCTGCCACTTTCTTTTTTAGGATGAATGGCGATGCAATGCAGGAAGCAGGCATATATCCGGGAGATATTTTGATTGTGGATAGAAGCATTAAGATTGCCGCTGGAAAAATAGTTGTCGCCTCGGTAAATGGTGATTTGGTAGTGCGATACTTTAAACAAACGATGAATAAATTGTGGTTGGAACCCGCCAACAATCGCTTAGGAAACATTTCCCTAGATGAGTTTACAGAATATAGACCATGGGGGATAGTTACTTGCGTTGTACACATACTAGACCCTGCGCTTATTGCTTTTAATACGCCAAGAAAATATAAGAAATGATAGCCATATTGGATTGTAATAGCTTTTATTGTTCTTGCGAAAGGGTGTTTAGACCCGATTTGGCAGAGAAACCCGTTGTGGTATTAAGCAACAACGATGGTTGCATTATTGCCCGCAGCGATGAAGCAAAAGCTATTGGCGTGGGGATGGCTGGCCCTTATTTTAAAGCGAAACCATTGATAGAAGAACATGGGGTGACTGTTTTCTCCAGTAACTATAACCTCTATGGCAATATGAGTTGGCGGGTGATGGAAACCCTTCGGGTGATGATGGGAAAGGAGAATGTGGAGGTTTATTCGGTTGATGAATGTTTTATAAACCTGGCACATATTCCCAAAGAAAAGATATACGAAGTAGCTTTTAGTCTTAAAGAAATGGTAGAAATGTGGACTGGTATAAAAGTATCAGTAGGAGTGGCACCTACCAAAGTACTGAGTAAAGTCGCCAACAGATTGGCTAAGAAAAATAAGGCTGTTACTAATTGTGTGTTGGTATTGGATAGTCCGAGGAAAATAGAACAAGCCTTGCAAAAAACGTTGGTGGAAGATATATGGGGCATTGGCGGACAATACGCGGATAAACTAAAGAAGGTTGGTGTTCTTACAGCTTTTGATTTGAGTAAAAAAGACATTAACTGGTGTCGGAAAAACTTAGGAGGTGTAGTAGGCGATCGGTTGATACGTGAACTGAAAGGGGAAAAGAGCAAGATGATGGAAAGCCCCTTAACAGAAAAGAAAATTATTGCCACTACAAGGATGTTTGGTAGTCCCGTTACCGACATTAATAGTATCAAAGAGGCGGTGGCTACTTATACTTCAAGGGCTGCGGAAAAACTAAGAAGACAATATTGTGCGGCCAAAACAATAAGCGTCTTTGTAGTGCCTAAGGAACAAAATTACAATACACACTTTCGACACGGATCAAGTATTGGTAGTCATACCAAGCTGCTTCGTGCGACTTCATTGACTAATGAACTGATAAAACCTGCCGTTAGTTTAGTTGAAAAGCTATTTGAAGTGGGAAGATCGTATAAAAAAGCGGGTGTAATGCTTAGTGATATTGTATTTGACAATTCTATACAAGGCGATTTGTTTCTTCCCAATAATAAGAATGGAGGAAGGCTTTTGATGGATATGATGGATAATATCAATTTCTCAATGCGAAATGATGTATTGAAGTTTGCGGCTAGCGGAACTGCCCGCAACTGGAAAATGCAAAAAAACTTTCATAGTCCACGTTATACAACAAGGTGGGATGAATTGCGGGAGGTACATTGATACCTAAAACAATGTCCAAGCTTTTTTCACAAATTCTGGTTTCTTCAAACTCAAACCACAGTTAGCATTTAGTTTATCGACCATGTAAACAGTCAGTTCTGGCGAAAAAGCTTCATCATGCATGTGCATAAAGAAATAAATTTCTTCAATCCCTTCTTCAATCCAGTATTTAATGCGTTCTATCCATTCATCTATGCGCTTATAATCTGTTGGATGAAGACTGTTACCTACATATCTGATAAATGCTTTTGGAATAGATAATTGCATGTGCGCACAATCTCTCCTTCCACTGGTATCAGTGATTACTGCACCAATTTTATGTTCTCGTAAGAAATAGAATAATTCGCTGCGGTTATCCTTATTGCTAAACCATTCTGGATGACGGACTTCTACAAAGAATTGTAAATTGGTAGGTAATGACTTTAAGTACTCAAACAATTCTGTCTTCCGCAAAGGACTAAATGTCTCACTCAACTGTACGAATATGGGACCAAGCTGTTCCTCAAAAGCTGCCAAACCAGCTAGGAATTCCTGCGTAAGTGCGTCTTTGCCATGAAGACTTCCCATGTGTGTAACCCCCTGATACATTTTGGGACAATACAGAAATCCAGTTCCCCTGGTTTTCTCTGCCCATTTATCTATACCTCTGGTACTGTAAATTTTGTAGTGGGTAGCATTTAATTCTATGCTATTATAGTGATGGGCATAGTGTTCCAGAAAATCTTTCTCATTAGTTTTATACGGATATATTTTTCCAACCCATTCTGTTCTGCCCCATTTGGAACACCCTAGATAGACCTTAGGAGAACCATTTATTTTACTCGAAAGAATTGATTTGTTTGATGGATGATCTTGTGGCAAAACAAAATCAATCGTACTTAATTTACTCTCAGGTATACGTCCAAATTCCATCTTATCTTTTAATTACAGCAATTAAAAATATATTTATGCAATAGTAATTGAGAAAAATAGTCCTAACAAAAATATTCTTTAGCTGCAAATCAAAGCCGTCCCTTATCTTCATTTTTTAAATCTGACTACATGTTTATTACAAAAAAGCTACCTCAAAGAAAATGTATAGCCCTGATAGCGCATGACCATAAAAAAGAAGATATGGTACAATGGGCAGTTCATAATAAGCAAATGTTGGCAAAACATGAATTGTATGCCACTGGCACAACAGGTAAATTAGTAGAAGAAGCCTTGGACAGACCAGTAAAAAAATTTCTGAGCGGCCCTCTTGGTGGCGATCAACAGATAGGTAGTCTTATAGCTACAGGTGACATTGATATGGTTATTTTCTTTTGGGACCCAATGGAAGCACAGCCACATGATACCGATGTAAAAGCATTGTTGCGCCTTTGTGCCGTGTGGAACATTCCGATGGCTTGTGATAGGTCTACGGCAGATTTCATCATTACCTCTCCTTTTATGAGTGAAGATTATGAGGCCATTATACCCGATTATTCTGGTTATCTAAAACGAAGCATAGCCGCTGAATAATTGACTGAACATTTGAAGGAGTAAATTTATCGCTCCTTCAGATGTTGCGCACTAGCTTCTAGGGCTTCATAAAAATCCTCACCATATTTCCTGATGATGGGTTCTTTCAAAAAAACATATACGGGTACTTTCAACTTCTTTCCAAAGCTACAAGCCGCAGCACACAGGTCTTGGCGAGGTTCGTAGTTCACATACTCCACATCAGGATCTTGTTTGCTCTGTGAAATTCGGATAGGAAAGAGATGGCAACTTACAGGTTTTTTCCAGCCAATCTTTCCGTCGTTATAAGCTTGCTCAAAACCACATTGAATAACCCCTAGCTTGTTCTTATAGCCGTACACGCACAAGCCACTGTTGATGGTTGGCGTTACCCAACCAAATTCTTCGTCATACACATAGTTGCCTTGCTTTCTTATTTCTTTTTGCCCTTTAGGCGTCAGGTAAGGCGTTACTATATCCAGATATTTATCTATTTCATCCTTTTCCCAATCTTCCAATGGTGCACCCGCAACGCCATCTTCACAGCAGCCTCCTTTGCAACTTGTTAGGTCGCACACAAACTGCTCTTCCAATACATCGTCGCTTATCAATTTATTATCTATTGCTATCATGTTTATTATTTATAATTGATGATCATCAATTATTTTTATTTCCATTTAAATGTACTGATCATGTGCTTCATGTCTTTCAACAAAAACTCATCTACCACACCCAAAGAATCCTCATTGGGGGTTGCATCAAAGTATAGGGCACCGCGCAAGAAATGCTTGACGGAATCTGTGACGAAAAACTGGTTGGCAGTTGCCACATTCCCACCTACTTTGAAAAACATCCCGTGAATGTTATTAGGCGTATTGATGAGTGAATCATCAATGGAACTTGCTTTACTAGTGTGCTTATTGGTCAATGCAAAAGCGTCATTAAGTAACTTATCAAATTTATTAACGCCAATCTGCTTGTAGCTCACATAAATACGTCCATTGAACTGAGGGAAATCTACATTTATCCACCACGGGTTTTCGGTAGCATCACCAAAAAAGGTAGAATCTTTTATGATTCTTGCATACAAAGGATACTCAAAAGTATAGGGATAACCAGGTTGATTAAATACTTGATATCTCTTCTCGGGAAGTTCTATCTTGAAATACCCTCTGGGCTTTGGAACGAAGTTGCTATTGCAGGCAATGCAGACAATCAGTACCCCAAAAAAAAGCCAATTCAATGCAATCTTAACCTTGTGAAAACTATTATCCATAATCTATTTTTCGCCCTTAGGCTTCATTGTAATCTTTACCCTTTGAAGTCTGTTCTTTTCTATTTCCAATACAGTAAAGTTGAAATTAGTACTTTCAATGAGTTCTCCAACGGCTGGTATTTCTCCTGCCAACTCCAAAACCAATCCCGCCAAGGAATCACTGTCACCTCTTATCTGATCAAAAATATCAATGTTGAGGTGCATGGTTTTGCAGACATCATTCAGCATTATTTTCCCCTCGAAAATGTAGTTGAAGTTGTCTTCTTTAGTATAATTGATTTCCTCATCATCAAACTCGTCTTTTATTTCTCCAATCACTTCTTCCAGAATATCCTCCAAAGTAACGATACCACTTGTTCCCCCAAACTCATCTACCACCACTGCAAAGTGTATTCTTTTTCCTTGAAACTCTTTCAGCAAGTCTTCAATCAACTTATGTTCATGAATAAAGTAGGGCGGACGTAGTAATGAATGCCAATTGAAATCATTGGCATGATTGATATATGGAATTAAATCTTTGGTGTGTATCATTCCAATTACCTTGTCTAAATCTTCTTCATAAACTGGTAACCGGCTGTAATGCCATTCGCCTATCTGACTGATTAAGGATGCAAACGAGGCTTTTTTATCAATACCGTGTACATCTACCCTTGTTTTCATAATCTGTTTAACGGTGATATTGCCGAACTTAACAATACCCCTCAAGATGTTTTTCTCTTCGATAGATGCACTTGTATCAGTACTTAAATCAATTTCATTGTCAAGCTCCTCCAAGTTATAAGTGCTCTTTTTTCTACTAAGCCTTCTTTCAATAACCTCACTGTAACGAACGAACCAGATACTGGCGCGCTTGAAAACTAAGAATACAAACTCTACTATGGGGCCTAAATCCTTTGCAAAGCGGATATTATTTTGTGCGGCCATCACCTTGGGCATTACTTCGCCAAACAGCAATAGGATAGAAGTGATGGCAACAATTTTAATGACTATCTCTAGCCAAAGAGCATGTACTCTTTCTAAATTTAATAAGTTGCCAAGAAAAATATTTGAGATAATGATGAGTCCAATGTTTATCAGGTATTTAGCAATCAACAAGCAACCTAATAAAACTTTGGGCTCTTCAAGCAAATTTACAATACGCCTATAACCGGGTTGCTGTTTGGTTTTTAGTACATTAATATCTTTTTGAGTTAATGAGAAAAAAGCAACTTCTGCACCACTAATAACATAAGAAAAAAACAATAGAAAAAGTAGGGCGAATATGATAGTTGTAGACCCTTGGGCATTGATAGCTCCTAAGGAGTACATTTTTAATAATAAAGTGCTTCTTATGTTCGAATAGTATTCCAATACAGTGTATTTATACAAATAAATGCATCACAGATGCTTTGCCCCTTACAAAAATATCTGTTTAATCTAATTGAAGACTAAATTATATTCACTTTGTTGCGTTAATTCTACGAAAAAAGGCTATCTCATTTCTGTGATAGCCTTCGTATATAGATTATGTTTTAATTACTCACCACTAGGTTTCACTAAACCTAGCTTTGCTTCCAGACTTAAAGTAGCGTGTGGTACAGCTTTTAATCTTGCTTTGTCTATTAGTTTACCTGTAACCCTGCATACACCATACGTTTTGTTTTCAATACGCATAATCGCTTTTTCCAGGTGGTCGATATAACTTATCTGACGGCTAGCCATCTGACTCAGTTGCTCGCGCTCCATACTCATACTACCATCTTCCATGGTCATGTAACGAGCGTCGTCATTGTCAGATCCCATACCATCTTTGCGGGTAATAAGACCTTGTAAATATGCCAATTCTTTCTTGGCAGTATCCATCTTTTTGTTAATGATTTCACGGAACTCTTTTAAGTCCGAATCGCTGTATTTTACTAGTGGCGCATTTGTTTGCGGCACTTCTACTCTTTTTTCCATTGGTGTATATCCTGGGTTATATGCAACACTTGAGGTTGTTGTAATTTTTGGGAGTTTAACTTCTTTCATCGGTTCGTCTGAACGTCTTTGAACTGGAACCGGTTCACGCTTCTTTATCGGAATGTGAGATTTCTCATTCATGTCAACTTCCGAATAACCAACTGGTTTCCGAGCTACTTGCTTTACTACCTGAGGCTTCTTAGTACCCGTACCTTTACTTGTTGCCATTCTTTTTGTCGTTTTTAATTATTTCAATTTTCAGCAAAGTGTCATTAATATCAATTTCAATGCCTTCATTTAATTCTGTCACCCAATCGATACTATCTGCCAAAATTTCCGTGCAAATATATTCTTTATACGGTTCAATACTATCTTTCAAATTCACATTAGTGCGTAACTTGACAAAAATGCGGTCTGTAAGGTCAAAATTGCTCTCTTTTCTGATGTTTTGTATCCTGTTTACCAACTCTCTTGCATTACCTTCATCTTGGAGTTCCTTTGTAATAGTGATATCCAAGGCAACTGTTAAGCTTCCTTTGCTGGCAACACTCCATCCTGGAATGTCTTCTGCAGCAATATCTACTTCATTTATAAGTATCACAACTTCCTCTCCTTCAATGTTCAAAGCTATCTGACCATCTCTTTCAATGGCAGCTATTTCATGCTGGGTAAAGTTCATGATGGCAGCATTTACTGCTTTCATCTTAGCTCCCATTCTTGTACCTAAAGCTTTAAAGTTCGCTTTTACCTTCTTCTTAATAACCCCTTCCGTATCCGTTAAGTATTCAAACTCTTTTACGTTTACTTCCGCTTTAATTAGGTCTTCAATTTTTTCAAGTTGTTCTTTCATCTTTGGATTAAGAACAGGTACCATCACCTTTTGCAATGGCTGACGAACCTTAATATTTACCTTCTTACGGATAGACAACACCAACGATGAAGTGTCTTGTGCCAATTGCATCCTTTCTTCTAAATCAGTATCTATTGCAGATTCATTATAAGTAGGAAATAATACATGATGAACGCTTTCTGCTTCAAAACGATTCGTAATAGCATTCAAATTCTGGAATACCGCATCACTAAAGAATGGAGAGATAGGTGCCATCAATCTTACTAATGTTTCCAGACATTCATACAAAGTCTGATACGCTGCAATCTTATCTCCCTCATATTCCCCCTTCCAGAACCGGCGACGGCAAAGACGTACATACCAGTTACTCAAGTGCTCATCTACAAATTCTTCCATTAAACGACCAGCCTGTGTTGGCTCGTAATCATCCATTGCCTCGGTAACTTTCTTTATGAGCGTATTTAAAGAAGACAATATCCAACGGTCAATCTCTGGTCTTTCAGCCAAAGGAATATAGGCTTCCTTAAAAGCAAAGCCATCCACGTTGGCATATAAAGCAAAGAATTGATAGGTATTATATAAGGTTCCAAAGAACTTGCGTTGCACTTCCTGAATGCCTGCCAAATCGAACTTTAAATTATCCCAAGGACTTGCATTGGTAATTAAATACCAACGGGTAGCGTCGGCACCATACTTTTCAATGGTCTCGAATGGGTTTACCACATTACCCAAACGCTTACTCATCTTGTTGCCATTCTTATCAAGCACCAATCCATTAGAAACGACCGCTTTGTAAGCCCTGCCATCAACCTTATCAGAAGGGATACCAGCTTCCTTCAAAACATCAACAACGCTATCCTTTATTAAAGAACCGATGGCATGAAGTGTATAAAACCATCCTCTTGTTTGGTCAACCCCTTCGGCAATAAAATCCGCAGGATAGTTATTGGCAAACAATTCTTTATTCTCAAACGGAAAATGTTGCTGTGCATAAGGCATTGCGCCACTATCAAACCAAACATCTATCAGGTCAGAAACACGCGTCATTGGTTCTCCTTTAGAAGAAACAAGTGTAATCTTATCTACAAAAGGTTTGTGTAAATCAAGGTTAGCAGTAGAAAGGTTCTGATTAATATCCCCACCTAATACTTCTTTTGCTCTTTCTGCTTCTGCCAATAATTCAGCTACACTGCCTACTATCTTCTGTTCACTTCCATCTTCTGTTTTCCATATCGGCAACGGCGTTCCCCAAAAGCGACTACGGCTCAGGTTCCAGTCCACCATATTCTCCAGCCAGTTACCAAACCTTCCTTCGCCCGTGCTCTTCGGTTTCCAGTTGATAGTTTTGTTCAAATCTATCATCCGTTGTTTGATAACAGGATCTGTTGTTTTGATAAACCAAGCATCCAATGGATAATACAATATTGGTTTATCGGTACGCCAACAATGCGGGTAACTGTGTTCGTATTTCTCTACCTTAAAGGCACGGTTCTCTTTTTTCAGTAGTACGCAGATGTCCACATTTACGTCTGCATAGTTAGGGTCGTCCTTATAATTCTTTACATATCGTCCACTAAACTCTCCCAATCCATCTACAAACTTACCTTGCCTATCCACCATAGTCAGGATACCGATGCCATATTTCTTACCAACCTTATAGTCATCCGCACCAAAAGCAGGGGCAGTATGAACGATACCCGTACCATCTTCTGTGGTAACAAAACTATCGCACAATACACGGAAAGAATCTCCACCTGTTTCTTTATTGGCTTCGTAAGGCATCAATTGTTCGTAGCGACATTCTTCTAGGTCTTTACCTTTAAACTCTGCCAATATTTTCCAAGGAATAATCTTTTCTCCCTCTTTGTAAGCATCAAAATCTCCGTTCTCTCCTTCTGCTTTTACATATTTAGCCAAAAGATTCTTAGCCAAAATAATGTTTACTGGAAGATGCGTATATGGATTAAAAGTCTTTACCAATGCATAATCTATTGTTGGCCCTACCGTCAACCCTAAGTTGGAAGGCAAAGTCCAAGGCGTAGTTGTCCAAGCCATAAAGAAGACTTCGTTATCGCCAGCTTCATCAAACAAAAACTGACTCTTTTCATTCTTGATTGCCTTGAACATCGCCACCGCACTCGTATCCTTCACATCTTTATAAGTACCCGGTTGATTCAACTCATGGCTACTTAAACCTGTTCCTGCCGCGGGACTATATGGTTGGATGCTCACACTTTCGTACAGTAATCCTTTCTTGTACAGTTCGCTCAATATCCACCAAAGGCTTTCAATATAGTTATTCTCGAAGGTGATATAAGGGTTATTCAAATCTACCCAATAGCCCATTTTGCGGGTAATATCATCCCATTTATCCTTGTAGCGCAACACGGCTTCACGGCATTTTTGGTTATATTCCTCCACGCTAATCTTCTTGCCAATATCTTCTTTTGTAATGCCCAATTCCTTTTCCACACCCAATTCCACAGGCAATCCGTGCGTATCCCAACCGCCCTTACGCTTTACCTGAAAGCCTTGCATGGTCTTGTAACGGCACACCAAATCCTTCAAAGTCCTTGAAATTACGTGGTGAATGCCCGGCATACCGTTGGCACTTGGCGGCCCTTCGTAAAACACAAACGGCACAGCCCCTTCTCGTATCGAAACACTTTTCTCGAATGCACTGTTCTCATCCCACGATGCCAATACTTCCTTTTCTATTTTGGGTAGATTAAGCCCACCAAAATCTTTGTATTTATCGCTCATAAATCCTTTATATAATCAGCCAAAGGCAATTGCCTCCTTCTTTTTTAATGGCGGCGAAGGTATTAATAATTGATAATTGATAGTGTATAATTGAAAACTGATTGATTCCTACTGAAATTGTCCTAAACCAATTTGAAATAATGGGTTTTTATTTCGTTAATGTGATGATGCAATTCTTTTCAATTAGTAGGGTCGCTAAGATTAGTAATTTGAATTGATTTATTGCAAATTTGGAATTACTTATTAAGCTTGTAACCTGTGACAGAAACCTTGTCACAGGTGACAAACAATTTTGCACACGTGACAAGGAATTAGGAACCTGTGACGAAAAGTTGGGAACCTGTGACAATAAACCTGTCACCTGTGACAAACAATCTGTAACCTGTGACAGAAACCTTGTCACACGTGACGAGTTTAAAAACAAATACCAAATTGGAAGGATTATATACAAAAAAGAAGTAAACAAATATCGAATGACCAAGAAGCTATAATGTAGTAGTAGTAAGGCATTTGAAGGTTTTGATAAGTAATTAGATACAGCTTTGTTGAGAATTTATGAAGAAAGAAAGTAGATTTGTGGGTGAAGAATTGGAAGTGAATAGATAGTAAATTCATAATTCATGCGGAATAAAGTAATATCGGTTTTAACAGCGTCAATAGTTTCAGGTATTTTACTCATATATATTATTCAACCAGGCATTTTTAATATGCTTGGTTATATCATTCATCAATTCGTATGGAATTTTGGAATGAAAGAATCTACTTTCATAATGACGTTTGATTTTATTTGTGTATTAATATTTTTTTGGATTACCTATAGGTTAATGAATAATATTTTGAAGAATAAATGATAACACTCTTACCCATACAACCCCTCAATCACTTCCTTATATCTATCAGTAATTACCTTTCTTTTCAAACTAAGTTTACTTTATTTAACCTTATTAAGTAAGAGCATATCATTAATGAAACAATACTGACATTTACAGTTAGGTTTGCAATGTTATTATGGTGACTTACCCAAACAATAACTTTTCAAAATGGAAAAAGAAACAATCGTTACGCTCAACAAAACTTTTGAAGAGTATGCAAATGAGCAAGAGGGAGTAGAATTTTGGATGGCGAGAGAGTTACAAATACTTTTGGGATATGCTGATTGGCGAAATTTTTTGAATGCAATTTCCAAAGCAAAAGAAAGTTGCAGAACTATTGGGGAAGATGTTACAGACCATTTTGTTGATGTCACCAAAATGGTTAAGATTGGGTCAGGTGCAGAGAAATCAGTTGAGGATATGATGCTTACTCGTTATGCTTGTTACCTGATAGCACAAAACGGCGATCCCAAAAAAGAACAGATAGCGTTTGCACAAAGCTATTTTGCCATTCAAACACGGAAACAGGAATTGTTGGAAGAGCGTATCCAATTAATGGAACGATTGCAGGCAAGGGAGAAGTTGGCGGTGGCAGAAACAGCATTGTCCAAAAATATTTATGAGAGAGGAGTTGATAATAAAGGATTTGCCAACATAAGAAGCAAAGGCGATGGAGCATTATTTGGTGGCTACAATACAGGAGCAATGAAACGGAAACTGGGTATTTTTGAAAACCGAGCATTAGCTGATTTCTTACCTACTATCACTATTTCTGCAAAACAATTTGCTACAGAAATTACCAATTTCAATGTTAATAAAAACAATCTGATTGGTGAACCGAAAATAACTAGTGAGCATGTGAAAAATAATACGGATGTGAGGGAACTATTAGGAAAGAATGGCATAAAGCCAGAACAGCTACCTGTAGAGGAAGATATTAAAAAATTGGAACGCAGAATAAAATCTGCTGATAAAGATATTGCCAGTAATAAACTGAAAAGAAATGAAAAGTCTAAGGAGTAGCTTTCTCAAAAGCAATCTACTCATACAACCCCTCTATCACTTCCTTATATCTATTAGTAATTACCTTTCTTTTTAAACTGAGTTTAGGCGTTAACTCGCCAGATTCTGTGCCCCATTCCTCGGCTAATAAAGCAAACTTCTTTACCCTTTCTACTTGATTGAAGCCTGCATTATAGGTTTCTATTATGCTTTCCAGATGCGTTATGATAGCAGGGTGTTTTATTATTTCTTCATCGCTACCGTATATAATGTGGTGGTCTTTCATCCATTCTTTCAATACTTCAAAGTTGGGGACAATCAATGCCCCTACAAACTTTTGCTCGGCACCCACTATCATTATCTGCTCAATAAAAGGACTCTCTTTCAGTTTATTTTCCAATGGTTGCGGTGCCACATATTTGCCGCCACTCGTTTTAAAGAGTTCCTTTTTGCGGTCAGTAATCTTGAGGTTGCCGCCATCCCAAACGCCAATGTCGCCTGTGTGTAACCAACCCTCTTTGATTGTTTCGGCAGTGAGGTCGGGGCGTTTGTAATAGCCTTGCATTACGCAAGGGCCCGTAACCAATATCTCACCGTCGTCGGCTAGTTTCACTTCAATGCCATTCAATGGTGGGCCAACTGTTCCAAACTGATGCGCACTTAATTCCTTTCTAGTCACAGTAATCACAGGGCTATTTTCGGTAGGGCCATAGCCTTCGTACACAGGAATTTTTGCTGCATTAAATAGTCGCATCAGTTTCATTTGGCATGCCGCACCACCCGTAACAATAAAGGATATATTGCCTCCCAATGCCTCGCGCCACTTACTGAAAACAAGTTTGTTGGCAATGGACAATTGCAAATTGTACCACCAGCCACCATCTATTTGGTTATTGTATTTCCCACCCAAGCTGACTGACCAAAAGAACAAACGACGTTTTATTCCCTTCAGTTCATTCCCCTTGTGCATGATCTTTTCGAATACTTTTTCTAATAAACGAGGGACCGTTGTAAATC